>Ga0310836_100074_pt1 | contig 136885 bp, 124 predicted proteins | sample SM_ome_4_FD_201310 | JGI IMG/M metagenome (GOLD analysis project Ga0310836, IMG submission 201310) | Sorghum-adapted microbial communities enriched on stacked mutant (SM) sorghum from Joint BioEnergy Institute, Emeryville, California... ... | reverse complement strand
AGAGCAGCGCGGACGAAATCCGCGACGACATGACGATCGTCGTCGCCCGCGTGCGGCGGTTCCAGCCGGAATGGGCGACGTTCCGCTGGCCGGGGCTGACGAAGCTGGAGCGTCCGAGGACGGTGAGCTGAATACGCCGGAATCCGTCCTTTTGCTCCGGGAAAACTTTCGCCGAAGTTTACCTCTCTTCCATATCGGGCATGCTGTTACCAGAATCGAAGATTCGAGATTGGAAGATTCGAAGGAGGGGCTTCGGCCATGAGACAATTGCTGCTCATCACGGACGGCTGCTCGAACGTCGGGATGAACCCGGTCGTCGCGGCGGCCCATGCGAAGGCGGAAGGCATTACGGTGAATGTGATCGGGGTGGTGGAACGCGGCGAATCGATCTCCGCGGCGGAAGTCGAGATCGAGGAGATCGCGCGCGCCGGCGGCGGCATGAGCCGGCTCGTGAACACGCGCCAGTTGTCGCAGACCGTGCAGATGATGACGCGCAAGACGGTCGTGACGACGATCCAGCAGGCGGTGAACAAGGAGCTTCGGCAGGTGTTCGGCGCGGAGTCGGTCGAGGCGCTGCCACCGGAGCGGCGCGGCGAGGTCGTGCGCGTCATCGACGAGCTCGGCGAATCGTCGCCGCTGAAAGTCGCGCTCCTCATCGACACGAGCGCGAGCATGCGGCCGAAGCTTCAGGCGGTCGAGGAAGCGATCCGCGATCTCGTGCTCAGCCTCCAGTCGCGCTCCGGACGGAGCGAGATTGCCGTGTTCCACTTCCCCGATTCGGAGAATGGCGAGGGGTGCGTCTGCGATCTGGACTGGACGGACAACATCGCGGGCGTGAAGCGCATTTTGCCGCGTCTGGCGATGCGCGGCACGACGCCGACCGGACCGGCGATGATGCAGGTGATTGATTTTTTCCGTCAGGGCGATTATGGTAGAACCATCAGAGGCGAAACGGACGGGATGACAGGTGAAGACGTCGTCTGAACTTCGGCTGGCGCCCGGCACGGTCATCACGGGCAAATGGAATCGCGGCCGATACCGGGTCGAGCGCCTGCTCGGAGAAGGGGCGAACGGCAAGGTCTATCTGGTGGAACAAAACCGCCGCCTGTACGCGATGAAGGTAGGCGGGGACGCGGTGGATCTGCAGTCCGAGATCAACGTGCTTCGCAGCCTCGCGTCCCGGCGGCGTCGGGCGGAGCCGTATCTGATGGCTGTCGACGACTGCGTCCGCGAAGACGGCTCGGAATATCCGTTCTACGTCATGCGGTATGTGCGCGGCAGCGCGGTGCACGAATATTTGCAGCGCGAAGGAGCGGACTGGTTCCCGCTCGTCGGGTACCATCTGCTCGGGAAGCTGGCCGAGCTGCACGAAGCGGGCTACGTGTTCGGCGATCTGAAGCGGGAGAACGTGCTGGTCGGCGACTACGGCCGCGTCGAGCTGGTCGACTTCGGCGGCGCGACGGCGCTCGGCAAGAGCGTCCGCCAGTTCACCGAGCTGTATGATCGCGGCTACTGGAACGCGGGCAGCCGGACGGCCGAAGGAACGTATGACCTGTTCTCTTACGCGGTGCTGTGCCTTCATCTGTTCGAAGGCCGGCGGCTGCTCCAGCTTGCGCAGACGGCGCTGCCGCAGAACCGCTCGCCGGCGGATCTGATCCGCCTCACGGACGGCCATCCGGCGCTGAAACCGTTCGCCGGGTGGCTTGCGCGCGCGCTGCGCGGCGAATTCGCTTCCGCGCGGGAAGGCGCCGCCGCCTGGCAGCTCATCATGTACGGCGGAGGCGTGAAGATGAACCGGAAGCGGACGCCCGCGGGCTGGGCGGCCGGTCTGTTCGCCTGCACGATGCTCGCGCTGGCGGCGGCGATTGTATGGCTCATGACGGAAGGCGTGCTGCCGACCGGGCTGTCGTAACCTGACGCCCGGCGCGGGGGCATGCTTCTTCGAAAGATAAGAAATTATAAGTTGCATGCTTATAATCGGCTTATCTTTCACCGCAAAACGGGGACGACGCCAGAGATGGACGGCGTCAGCCGTTTTACTTGGCATGCGCACATTTGCAGGTGGGGGCGACCAAGGATGGATCTGGCGGCGCGCATCCGGCGGACGGCGGAGCGGGAAGGGCTCTGGCAGCCGGGCGATACGATTCTGGCCGCCGTATCGGGCGGACCGGATTCGACGGCGTTGCTGCATCTCTTGCGGCGGCTGTCCGGCGAATGCGGCTTTCGGCTCGCGGCGGCGCATGTCAATCACGGCTTCCGCGGCGAGGAGTCGGCGCGGGAAGCGGAATTCGTGCGCCGGCTGTGCGCCGGGCTCGGCGTTACGCTGGACGAGGCCGGGTTCGACCTTCCTTCTTATATAGAAGAGACGGGGATGAACGCGCAGGCCGCCGCCCGGGAGAAGCGGTACGCGTTCCTGCGCGAGGCGGCGGCGCGCCGCGGCGCGTCGCGGATTGCGCTGGCGCACCATGCGGACGATCAGGCCGAGACGGTGCTGATGCGGCTGCTTCGCGGGGCCGGGACGGCCGGCATCGCCGGCATGCCGATCAAGCGGCGCGAAGGAAATGTGGAACTGATCCGGCCGCTTCTCCGTATAACCAAAATGGAGCTGCTTCAATATTGTGCGCGCGAAGGGCTGGACTTCCGCGAGGACAGCAGCAACCTGAAGACGGTCTACTTCCGCAACGCCGTGCGGCTGGAGATTCTGCCGTTCCTTGAGCGGTACAACCCGAACGTGTCCGCGTCGCTCGTGCGGCTGGCCGAAATCAGCCGCGCCGAAGACGACTATCTCGGCGGGGAGGCCGAGCGGGCGTTTGACCAATTCGTCCGCCGGGAACATGGCGGGTTCGCGATGGATCGGGCCGCCTTTCTCGGCCTGCATGTCGCTTTACAAAGAAGATTGATTACTCTAATATTAATCTATCTTGGGGTGGAAAAAGGGTCCATCCCGTTCGAACGGATCGACGCTATCCGGGAAGCCGCCGCGGAAGGCTCGCCGACGACATCGGTGATCGAGGCCGGCCGCGGCGTCCGCTTCTTGCGGGAATACGACGTGCTGCGGTGGACGAAGGGCGGCGCGGCCCCCGGCGACGCCGGATTCGAGTACGAAGCGGCGGCGGACGCCGGCGTGCTCGAGGTGCCCGAGGCGGGCGGCCGGCTCGTCTTCCGCCGCATCCGGCGCGCGCCGGGCGAGCCTGTTCCCGCGCCGGTCGCGGAATCCCGCTTCGCGGCGCTGTTCGACGAAGACGCCCTCGCTTATCCGCTGCGCGTCCGCTCCTGGCGGCCCGGCGACCGGATGCGCCTCTCCGGTTTAAACGGCTCCAAAAAGGTGCAAGATATTTTCGTTGACGGCAAGGTTGCACGGTCTGCGCGCGGCCGGATTCCGCTCGTTCTGGACGCCGAAGGCCGGCTGCTCTGGATTGCCGGCATCCGCCGGTCGGCGGATGCGCCGGTGACGGAGGGAACGAAGCGCGTGCTCAGGATCGAGTGGCAGGACGATACATTGGAGGTTTGGCGTTGTTAGGCGACATTCAGGAAATTTTGTACGACGAAGAGCAAATCCGGCATAAAGTAAGTGAAATGGGCCGTCAGCTCAGCCGCGATTTCAAGGATCGGAACCCGCTGGTCATCTGCATTCTGAAAGGCGCGTTCATCTTCATGGCCGATCTCGTGAAAGCGATGGACATTCCGCTCGAGATCGACTTCATGGCCGTCTCCAGCTACGGCGCGTCCACGAAGTCGTCCGGCGTCGTCAAGATCGTGAAGGATCTGGACGTGCCGGTGGAAGGGCGCGACGTGCTCATCGTCGAGGATATCATCGACAGCGGCCTCACGCTCAGCTATCTGATCGATGTGCTCGAACGGCGCAACGCGAAATCCGTCACGGTTGCGACGCTCTTCGACAAGCCTTCCGGCCGGACGGTCGATCTGGAAGCGGACTACGTCGGCTACACGCTGCCGGACGCGTTCGTCGTCGGCTACGGGCTCGACTACGCGGAGAAATACCGCAACCTGCCGTTCATCGGCATTCTGAAGCCGGAAGTCTACAGCCGATGACGCCGGTGAGCGTTCCGTCGGCGGAGCTGCCGTTCCGGGGGCGTCCCCGCGCCATGCTCCTCCTCGCGGTCGTGTTGTGATGGCAAGACGTGCTATGGTAAAATAGTTCAAGCGCCTTGAGAGGAGGTAGGGGATGAATCGGTTCTTGAAAAATACAGGATTCTATCTGATCATCTTTCTCGTTACCGTCGGAATCGTCCATTTCATCAGCAGCCAGAACGAAACGACCGACCGGCTCTCTTACGACGAGCTGAGCCAACTGATCGACGCGGACAATGTCGAACAGTTGACGCTTCGCTATGAAGGCGCGTCGTATCTCACCACGGGCAAATACCGCGTGCCTCCCGCCGGGGTGCAGCAGAACGCGTTCTATTCCCGGGTGCCGGCCGAAGAATTCGCGATAAGGGAAATCAAGGAAGCTTCCGAACGGAACGGGTTTAAATTATATGTGGAGAAGCAGCAAGGCCAGAGCATCTGGCTGACGTTCCTCACCTCCATCATACCGTTCGTCATCATGTTCATCCTGTTCTTCTTCCTCATTAATCAGGCGCAGGGCGGCGGCGGCAAAGTAATGAACTTCGGCAAGAGCCGTGCGCGCCTATATAATGAAGACAAGAAGCGGGTGACATTCGAGGACGTGGCGGGCGCCGACGAGGAGAAGCAGGAACTGGTCGAAGTCGTCGAGTTCCTGAAGGACCCGCGCAAGTTCGCCGCGGTCGGCGCGCGCATTCCGAAGGGCGTGCTGCTCGTCGGCCCGCCGGGTACGGGCAAAACGCTGCTCGCCCGCGCGGTGGCGGGCGAAGCGGGCGTGCCGTTCTTCAGCATTTCCGGCTCCGACTTTGTCGAAATGTTCGTCGGCGTCGGCGCGTCCCGTGTCCGCGACCTGTTCGAGAACGCGAAGAAGAACTCACCCTGTATCATCTTCATCGACGAAATCGACGCCGTCGGCCGCCAGCGGGGCGCCGGCCTGGGCGGCGGCCACGACGAGCGCGAGCAGACGCTCAACCAGTTGCTCGTCGAGATGGACGGGTTCGGGGCGAACGAAGGCATCATCATCATCGCCGCGACGAACCGGCCGGACATTCTCGACCCGGCGCTTCTGCGCCCGGGCCGCTTCGACCGCCAGATCACGGTCGACCGTCCGGACGTGAAGGGGCGCGAGGCGGTGCTCAAGGTGCACGCCCGGAACAAGCCGCTGGCGAAGGACGTCAAACTCGAGACGATCGCGAAGCGGACGACCGGATTTACCGGCGCCGATCTGGAGAATCTGCTGAACGAAGCGGCGCTCCTGGCGGCCCGCCGGAACAAGCGCGAAATCGCGATGATCGAGGTGGACGAGGCGATCGACCGCGTCATCGTCGGCACGGAGAAGCGGAGCCGCGTCATCAGCGACCGCGAGAAGCGCATCGTCGCGTTCCACGAAGCGGGCCACACGGTCATCGGCTATTTCCTGGAACACGCGGACATGGTTCACAAGGTGACGATCATTCCGCGCGGCCGGGCCGGCGGCTATGTCATCATGCTGCCGAAGGAAGACCGGATGCTCGTCACGAAGCAGGAGCTGCTCGACAAGGTGACCGGGCTGCTCGGCGGCCGGGTCGCGGAAGAGCTGTTCATCGGCGAGATCGGCACAGGCGCCTACAGCGACTTCAAGCAGGCGACGTCGATCGTGCGCAGCATGATCATGGAATACGGCATGAGCGAGAAGCTCGGCCCGATGCAGTTCGGCAACTCGCAGGGACAGGTGTTCCTCGGCCGCGATCTCGGGCACGAGCAGAACTACTCCGACGCGATCGCCTACGAGATCGACCAGGAGATGCAGCGCATCATCAATGAATGCTACACGCGCGCGAAGGAGCTGCTCACCGCCAAGTCGCGGGAAGTCACGCTCATCGCCGAGACGCTGCTCGAAGTCGAGACGCTCGAGCTCGATCAGATCAAGCGCCTGATCGAGACCGGATCGCTGGACGGCGGCGCCGGCGGCGAAGGCGGCAGCGGCGAAAGCGGCGCGGAGCCGAAGGAAACGGGCAGCGAGCCGGCGGTCGATACGCTGGGCAACGTGCGCGTCCGGATTCAGTCGAAAGAGCCGGGCGAGGATACGCTGCCGCCGGGCGGCGGCGAAGGCGGCGGCGATGGCCGCGGCTGAACCGTCACTCCGGGCATTCGGCGACGGACAGATGGACACATCCGCCTCGGTGCGGCCGGACAGGCCGCAGCCGGGGCGATTTTTGTGGATAGGGGGACCGCAGCGTCCGCATGCTTCATCCGGCGGGCGCGCGCGGCCTCGTCCGTTTGTTGACAGAGGTTTGCGCCGCGTGTAAATTAGGTGATAATCAAACGGTTTTGCGGCAGCTGGCCACAATGGCACGTTTCATTGCCACAGGCGATTTCGTGAAATTTGGCACAAACTGCAGCGCGGGATCGGACAGCGGTGTCAGGCGCGCCCCGGCGGAATGATCATCGGCGTCATGCGCGCGACACGAAGGAGAGGATCGACAGATGGAAGCATTGGCGCTCGAGCGGAGGGCGGAACAGAACCGCGAACTCCGCGAACGGCTTGAGCAGCTCAAGAAGGAACGCAACGCCATCATTCTGGCTCATTATTACCAGCGCGACGAGATTCAGGAAGTGGCCGATTTCCGCGGCGACTCGTTCCTGCTGGCGCAGAAGGCGGCCCAGACGGACGCGGATGTGATCGTGTTCTGCGGCGTCCATTTCATGGGCGAGAGCGCGAAGATTCTGGCGCCGGACAAGACGGTGCTCATTCCGGACGAGCGGGCGGGCTGCCCGATGGCGGACATGGTCAACGTCGACGGCCTGCGGAAACTCAAGAGCCGGCATCCGGACGCGACGGTCGTCACGTACATCAACTCGTCCGCCGAAGTGAAGGCCGAGACGGACATCTGCTGTACGTCGGCGAACGCGGTCAAGGTCGTCAATTCCGTGCCGACGGACAAGGTCATCTGGGTGCCGGACAAGAACCTCGGCCATTACGTCCAGCAGCATACGGACAAACAGATGATCATCTGGGAAGGCTACTGCAACACGCACGACATGCTGACGGTCAAAGACGTCGAGGAGATGAAGGCGCAGCATCCGAACGCCCTGTTCGTCGTCCACCCGGAATGCCGCCCGGAAGTCGTCGCGATGGGCGACTTCGTCGGCAGCACGACGGCGATCATCAAGTTCTGCCGCGAATCGGACCACAAGGAATTCATCGTCGGCACGGAAGACGGAACCGGCTACCAGCTCCGCAAGGACAGTCCGGACAAAATCTTCCACTTCGCGTCGAAGTACCTCGTCTGTCCGAACATGAAGGTGAACAACCTGAAGAAGCTCGTCAAATGTCTCGAAAATATGCAACCGCAGGTCTATGTGCCGCCGCATATCGCAGACAAGGCACGGCTTTCTCTGGAGCGCATGCTGCAAGTGAAGTAGCATGCGCTGCTTCTTCGCTTGACCCCCGCACACGCATTCCAGGCCGCATAATACGGATTCGCGCATCGGAGGAACGGACATGATTCCGCGTTATTTGGTTGACGAGGCGCCGGACGGGCTGCCCGTCATCGAGAAGGACGTCATCGTGATCGGGGCCGGCATCGCCGGTCTTTTTACCGCCATCAAGGCGAGCGAGCGGCATTCGGTGCTGATGATTACGAAGAAATCGCTGATGGACAGCAACACCCGCTATGCCCAGGGCGGCATCGCCGCCGTCATTTCCGACGAAGATTCGCCGGCTCTCCACCGGCAGGACACGCTCATCGCGGGAGCGGGGCTGTGCTCGCACGAGGCGGTCGACGTGCTGGTGCATGAAGGGCCGGAAGGCGTCCGCGAACTCGTCCGGATGGGCACGCAATTCGACCAGGAGAACGGCGAGTTCGCGCTGACGAAGGAAGGCGCCCACAGCCAGCGGCGCATTCTGCACGCGAACGGCGACGCGACGGGATACGAAATCGTGCGCGCGCTGTCGGAGAAGGCTTTGTCCAATCCGAACATCGAGGTATGGAACGAACACTTCGCCATCGACCTGATCACGCATGACGGGGAATGCCACGGCGCGCTGGTGCAGAAGCCGGACGGCTCGCGGCTCGTCGTCCGGGGCAAGGCGACCGTGCTGTGCACGGGCGGCACCGGGCAACTGTACCGGTATACGACGAATCCGGAGGTCGCGACCGGCGACGGCATCGCGATGGCGTACCGCGCGGGCGCGGAGATCCGGGACATGGAATTCATCCAGTTCCATCCGACGGCGCTCTGCTATCCGGGGGCTCCCCGGTTCCTCATCTCGGAGGCGGTGCGCGGCGAAGGCGCGGTGCTGCGCAACATAGGCGGCGAGCGGTTCATGTCGCGCTACCATCCGCAGCTTGAGCTGGCGCCGCGCGACATCGTCGCCCGCGCGATCGTCAGCGAGATCGAGCGGACGAAGTCGACGTTCGTCTACATCGACATCACGCACGAGCCGGCCGAGCTGGTGCGCCGGCGGTTCCCGACCATCTACCAATATTGCCTGCAATACGGCCTCGACCTGACAAGCGACTGGATTCCGGTCGCGCCGGCGGCCCACTATATGATGGGCGGGGTGAAGACCGACCTGTTCGGCGAGACGAACATCCGGCGGCTGTTCGCCTGCGGGGAATGCTCGTCGACCGGCGTGCACGGCGCCAACCGGCTGGCGAGCAACTCGCTGTCCGAAGCGATCGTCTTCGGCCGCCGCATCGTGGAGCGGATCGGGCGGCTCGGGCCGCTGTCTCCGGCGCCGCGCTGCGAGCGGGGCGGGTCGCGCACGCAGCCGTCCACCCAGGCGGTGATCGAGAAGCGGCTGAAGCTGCAGAAAATCATGCTGCGCTACTCGGGGCTGCGGCGGGACGCGAACGGGCTGAACAAGGGGCTGCTGGAGCTGAAGCGGCAACTGTCCATTTTCCAGACGGTGTTGACGAAGCGCGAGGAGTACGAGTTCGCGAACCTGCTCACCTGCGCGCTGCTCACGACGCAGGCGGCGCTGGCCCGCGAAGAGAGCCGCGGCGCGCATTACCGGGAAGATTTCCCCGAGCGGGACGATCTGCTCTGGCGCAAGCATATCATCCTGCATCGCGAGCGGGGCATTTACGAGGAGCGGATCGACCATGTTTGAGCTGGGCCGTTACAATGAAGCGATCCGGGGCATGATCCGCGGATGGCTGGACGAAGATATCGGATACGGGGACATCACGACGGAATCGACGATTCCGGCGGGGAGCCGGCAGAAGGCCGTCATCCACATGAAGGAAGACGGCGTGCTCGCCGGACTGCCCGTCGCGCGGCTCGTCTTCCATGTCGTGGATCCGGCTTTGGAATTTCGCGCCCTGGCCGAAGACGGGCGGAAAGTCGCCAAGGGAACGGTGATCGCCGAGGTCGAGGGCAGCACCCGCAGCATTCTGACGGGCGAGCGGCTGGCGCTCAATCTGCTGCAGCGGATGTCGGGCATCGCGACGAAGACGCGCCGGTTCGTCGACGCGCTTGACGGGCTGCCGGTCCGGCTCGTCGACACGCGCAAGACGACGCCCGGCCACCGGCTGCTCGAGAAGTACGCGGTCCGCATGGGCGGCGGCGCGAACCACCGCTTCGGCCTCTACGACGCCGTCATGATCAAGGACAATCACATCAAAGGCGCGGGCGGCATCCGGGAGGCGGTCGCCGCGGCCCGGGCGCGCATTCCGCATACGATGACGATCGAAGTGGAGACGGAGACGATCGGGCAGGTCGAGGAGGCGCTGGAAGCCGGCGCCGATATCATTATGCTCGACAATATGCCGCCCGCCAGGATGGCGGAAGCGGTCCGGCTCATCCGCGCGCGGGCGCCGCACGTGAAGATCGAGGCGTCGGGCGGCGTGACGCTCGAAACGATCCGGGATATCGCGGCGACCGGCGTCGACATCATCTCGGTCGGCGGGCTGACCCATTCCTTCGCGTCAATCGACATCAGCCTCGATCTCGGAGGCAAGAAGCCGGGAGGGGAGCAGGCATGATTCTCGCGGCGGATGTCGGCAACACGAACATGGTGCTCGGCATTTTCCGGGGAACGGAGCTGCTGCATCATTGGCGGCTCAGCACGAACCGGACGGCGACGGCAGACGAGTACGGGATGATGCTGTACAACCTGTTCCATTACGCGGGGCTCCGGATGGAAGCGACCCGGGGCATCATCATCTCCTCGGTCGTGCCGCCACTCATGCGGACGCTGGAGCAGTTGTGCCGGCAATATTTTCGCAAAACGCCGCTCATCGTCGGCCCCGGGGTGAAGACCGGGCTCAACATCCGCTACGAGAACCCGCGCGAAGTCGGCGCGGACCGGATCGTCAACGCGGTCGCCGCGATCGAGAAATACGGCGCGCCGATCATCGTCGTCGACTTCGGCACGGCGACCACCTTCGATTACATCGACGCCGGCGGCAACTATCTGGGCGGGGCGATCGTGCCGGGCCTCGCGATCTCGGCCGAGGCGCTCTATCAGCGGGCGGCGAAGCTGCCGCGCATCGAGCTGGCCCGGCCGCGCGGCGTCATCGGGCGCAATTCGGTCGCGTCGATGCAGGCGGGCATGGTGTTCGGCTATGCCGGCCAGGTGGACGGCATCGTCCGGCGCATCCGGGCCGAGAGCCGCACGAACGCGCGGGCGATCGCAACCGGGGGGCTCGCGGAGCTCATCGCGCCCGAGACCGAGACGATCTCGGTCGTCGACCCGCTGCTGACGCTGGACGGGCTCAGGCTGATCTATGAACGGAATCAGGACGACAGCGGAGGGAGAATCGAACCATGAACGAAACACGCGGCGAGGATGACGTGCTGGTGCGCGGCATCGCGTGGGGCGGGGGCTTGCGCGCGTTCGCGGCGCGGACGACCGGGCTCGCCGGCGAGTTGCAGCGCCGCCACGGCACGTATCCGACGGCGACGGCGGCGCTCGGCCGGGCGGCCACGGCCGGCGCGATGATGGGCGCCATGCTCAAGGGCGAGGAGAAGCTGACCGTGCAGGTGAAGGGTGACGGCCCGCTCGGCCAGATCGTCGTCGACGCGAACGCGAAAGGCGAAGTGCGCGGCTACGTCGACAACCCGCAGGTTCACCTGCCGGCCAACGCGCTGGGCAAACTGGATGTCGCCGGCGCCGTCGGCCGCAGCGGATATCTCCATGTCGTGAAAGATCTCGGCCTCAAGGAGCCGTACCGCGGCAGCGTGCCGATCGTATCGGGCGAGCTGGGCGAAGATTTCACCTACTACTTCGCGTCATCGGAGCAGACGCCTTCCGCCGTCGGGCTCGGCGTGCTGGTCGACGTCGACGGCAGCGTGCTGCACGCGGGCGGGTTCATTCTGCAAGTGATGCCGGGCGCGGAGGAGAAGGATGTCGCCCGCCTGGAGGAGCGGCTGCGGGAGATGCCCCACGTGACGGCACTGCTGGACCGGGGCGAGACGCCGGAGACGATTTTGCGGTATTTGACGGATGACGATGTGCAGGTGCTGGATGCGATGCCGATCGTCTTCAAATGCTTCTGCTCACGCGAGCGTGTGGAGCGAACGCTCGTCAGCATGGGCGAAGCGGAGCTCAAGGCGCTGATCGAGGAAGACGGGCGGGCGGAAGTGACGTGCCATTTCTGCAACTCGGCGTATGATTTTGACCGGCGTGAGCTGGAGAAGCTTCTGGAACAGGCCGGAAACAAGCAGGATGTGTAAGATCGGAAGGCGGACCCTGGAATGAGAAAGAACGAGATCCTGAAGGTGGTCATCGTCCTTCAGACGGTCTGTCTGATCGCGCTGGCGGCGCTCGCGGCGGTGAAATGGCCGCAGGCGCGCGGCGGCGGTTCGCAGGATGGCCCGGCGGACGAAACGGGCGCCGGGGAGCAGGCGGACCGGCCGGTCGCGGAGATCGGCGGCCGCACGATTACGGCGGACGAGCTCACGGAACGGCTGATGCGGGAGCACGGTTCAACCGTCCTGCACCGGATGCTGGTTAGCGAAGCGATCCGGCTGGAAGCGGAAGCGCACGGCATCGCCGTGTCGGAGCGAGAACGGGAAGAGAAATTGGCCGAGCTCATGGAGGGCTACGGAGACGAGGATGCGTTCTACAAAGCGATGCGCGAGCAGCTCGGGATGAGCCCGGACGATGTGAGGGCGGATGCGGAGGAGCGGATTCTGCTCGAGAAAATCGCGGTCCGGCCGATCCTGATTACGGATGAGGAAGTGGAAGCCTACATTCAAGAACATCCGGAATTGCTCGAGCCGAAGGTCAAGCTGACGTTCTCCTGGATCGTGACGGAGGAGCGGGACGAGGCGGAAGCGGTGCTGGATCGGCTCAAATCCGGCGAGTCGTTCGAAGAGCAGGCCCGTCTCTACTCTGTTGACGATTACACCGCGGAGTACGGCGGGTTATACGGCACGGTGGAAGCCGGCGACCCGTTCCTCGAACCGGAGATCGTGGAACGGGTCGCTTCGCTTGCGCCCGGCGAGATCGGCGGCCCCGTCGAAACCGCCGAAGGATGGGCGGTCATCCGCCTGGAAGAGCGCGAGGTCGCGGAGCGTCCGGACGAACGCCGGCTGCGGGAGCGGGTGCGGCTTATGCTCGGGCTCGCGGCGGCGCCGTCGCTGCTGGAAGTCGAAGAAGCGCTGCTTGCCAAGTACGGGGCCAGAATCGCCGACGAAGAACCGGCGAACCGCTGAAGACGGAAATCGGATACAGCCGGCAAGAAACTGGCTATTGACAATTACAGTACGTCATTGTTAAGATGTAAGAAGCTAAACCCTACTAATTCGGTCGGAAATAAAGGAGGTTCTGTCATTATGCCAAAGATTGTAAACAGCGTTACGGAACTGATCGGGGATACGCCGCTTGTGCGCTTGAACCGGCTCGTGCCGGAAGGCAGCGCTGAAATTTATGTGAAGCTGGAGTATCAGAACCCGGGCGCCAGCGTCAAGGACCGTATCGCCATCAGCATGATCCAGGAAGCGGAGAAGGAAGGCCGCATCAAGCCGGGCGACACGATCGTCGAACCGACGAGCGGCAACACGGGCATCGGTCTTGCCATGGTCGCCGCGGCGAAGGGCTACCGCGCGGTCCTCGTCATGCCGGAGACGATGAGCATCGAGCGCCGCAACCTGCTGCGCGCTTACGGCGCCGAACTGGTGCTGACCCCCGGTTCGGAAGGGATGAACGGCGCGGTCCGCAAGGCGGAAGAGCTCGTCGCCCAGAATCCGTCCTGGTTCATGCCGCAACAATTCAAGAACCCGGCGAACGTCAAGATCCACCGCGAGACGACCGGTCCGGAAATCGTCGAAGCGATCAACTCGCTGGACGGCAAGCTGGACGCTTTCGTCGCCGGCATCGGCACGGGCGGCACGATCTCGGGCGCCGGCGAAGTGTTGCGGAAGCATTTCCCGAACATCAAGATTTACGCGGTTGAGCCGGCCGCATCCCCGCTGCTCTCCGGCGGCAAGCCCGGCCCGCACAAGATCCAGGGCATCGGCGCGAACTTCGTGCCGGAAATCCTGAACCGCGAAATCTACGATGCCGTCATCACGGTCGAGAACGAAGAAGCGTTCGAGACGGCGCGCCGTTCCGCGAAGGAAGAAGGCATTCTGTGCGGCATCTCGTCCGGCGCAGCCATCTTCGCCGCGCTGAAGGTGGCGAAGGAGCTCGGCGCAGGCAAGCGCGTCGTCGCCGTCGTTCCGTCGAACGGCGAACGCTACCTGTCCACGCCGCTGTTCAACTTCGAGAACTGATCCCGGGCAAGGAAAGCCCTCACCCGATCTTCGGGCGAGGGCTTATAGTTTTAACGCCTTGCTGCGATGATAGTGCCGGTTCACCTTCACCCGGTTGCCGCACGTTTCCATGCTGCACCAGCGCCGCTGCCGGTTGCGGCTGGTATCGTAGAAGTAGAGGATGCACGACGGATTCTCGCATGCCTTCAGTCTATCCGGGTCCATCGAAGCGATGAACCGCGCGGCCTCTTCGCAAAAAAGGGCATCCAGATTCGCGGCCGGATACCGCCTCTCCACCGCCAAAGCCGCCCCCCGCGCGACAATCCGGTCATGGCCGGAAGCTTCCGCCAGCCGTCCGTTCAAAAAGTCGAGAAACCCGCCGGGAATCCCGCTGCCTTCCGTTACGGAAGCGAAAGCCGCCTCCAGCCGGCCTCGCAATTCCATGATCCGTTCGTAGACCTTCCGCCGCTCCCCGGCGGTCAGGCCGTCGATTCCGCCCGTCAGGGCCGCCGATTTTCCGGCGGGCTCCAGCCAGGCGGCCACATCCTCCAGCCCGTTCAGCAGTTCGATGCGCGCGCCCCGGACAAGTACCCTCGTGTTCACAAAATCGACGGCAAAATCGTTCCCGACAAAAACGAATTCCCGCTCCACGCATGATCACTCCTTTTGTCCGCATCATTATTCTAACCAATAAAAATAGTCTTTACAAGTTATAATTTGTCTGGTATCTATAATGGGTATAGACCAGTTTTGATGGTTATAATCATCATAAAGGAGGAACATCGATGAAAGTGCAAAAGCTGCCCTGGGCCGGCGCCCGCATTGTGTCCGGAGACACCGCGATCGCCATCGACCCGCTGTACCATTTTCCGGAGGATTTCGGCAAGCCGCATGAAACGCTGCCGCCGCTGTCGACGTTCGGAAGCGTCAACGCCGTGTTCGTGACCCATCATCACTACGATCACTTCGATCCGCGGGCGATCGCGGAATTCTATGGCGAGGGCATCCCCGTGTACATGCCGGCGGATGGCGTCCGGCTTACGGAAACGGCGCCGCTCTCGAACATCCGCGGGGTGGCGGTCGGCGAAACGGTCACGGTCGGTTCGCTTCGGGCAACGGCATCCTGGTCCGTGGACGGGGTGGGCGACCCGCAAATTTCCTGGGTGGTGACCGACGGGAAGCGGACGATTCTGCATAGCGGGGATACGCTCTGGCACGATTACTGGTGGACGATGGCCCGGTTGCATGGCCCGTTCGACGCCGTCCTGCTGCCGGTGAACGGGGCGGTGATCGAATTGCCGGGCACAGTCCCCAGCGGCCAGCCGATCACGCTGACGCCCGAACAGGCGGTGGCGGCGGCCAAAGTGCTCGGCGCCGCGCGGCTGGTGCCGATCCACTGGAGGACGGTGCACAATCCGCCCGGCTACCGGGAAACGCCCGATGCCGAAGCCAGGCTGACCGAAGCGGCCGCGGCGGACGGCATCCATCTCGCCATTCTGAACAACGGGGAAATCGTCGAACTGTAACCGCGGTCTGCCTGCAAATCCCGCGCGAATCCGGTATGATGGTGATACACGAATGAAGCGAGGTTGCAGGCGATGGCCGAAATCGAGAACCAGGCCCGGTTCGCGGAACAATTGCATGAAGGGATTGCTTCCCTGAAATCCCGCCCCGGCTACAAGACGGTCCGGAGAAACCGCAAATCCCCCGCCGTCCATCCGGAATCCTGGCTGGACAAAATCGCGGCGCAAATCGGCGTCTCCTCCAGCACGCTGAAGAGCTGGATCGGCCGGATGGGACGGCGATACGTTCCCGGACGCGTGGAGGACGGGAAGCTGTTCGGCCTCCTGTGGATCGTGCTGCGCGACGGCGACCGGACGACCGATTGGCTCGTCAATGTGCTCGGCGCCACGTCCATCCCGATCTTCGCGCCGCCGGCCGAGGGCTGGGTCAGGGCGTGCCTGCGCAAGGCGAAAGTGCTCCGGCCGAACGGCGCGTTCGGGGCGCCGGAGGAGGCGGAGATCGACCGCGTCGTCGCGCGCCTGTTTCCGGGCGCCCCGGACGGGAGGCCGGGTGCGGCTGCCGCGGCGGCAAGGTCCGCGGCGGAGGCCGAGTCGGCACACCCCGCGTCCGGCGGCCCGACACGGAGCGCGGCGGAGACCGGGTCCGTACGGAACTTGGCGGAAGCCGGACCAAACGCGGCGGAGCCGGCTCCGAAGCGGCCCGCCTTGCCGAACGGGCCCGCGCCGGACGGGCCTGCCGAACCGCGGGTCGGGCGCGCGGCCATCCGGCACAATCTGCCGACGCGCTGGTGGAACCGGTTCATCGGCCGAGGGGCGATTCTCGGCATTCTGAGCCGGTGGATGCATGCCGCCTCCCCCCTGTGCCTCATCACCGGCTGGAGCGGCATGGGCAAGAGCACGATCGCGCTGGAAGCGGCGTACGCCTGCCTCGGAGAAGCGCGCGGCGAAGCGGCCAGCGCGGAAGTTCCGTGGCCGTCCATCCGCTGCGCGGTCTGGATCAGCGCCGACCTGAAAGGGATGAGCTACGGCCACTTCCTGGACACGATCGCCTATCAGCTCGGAAGGGCGGAGCTCATCGGGCAGTCGGAGAACGAGAAGCAGTTCGTCGTGCGAAACGCCCTCGCGAATGCTGCGTCGGACGGCATCATCCTGCTGATCGTGGACAACGTTGACGCGTCGGACCGGGACATTCTGTCTTTCCTGGCCAATCTGCCGCAGGGGACGAAGGCGATCATGACATCGCGCGACCACCGGCACAATCTGTTCCACGACGTGTCCCGCGACCTGCTCGTGATTCAGCTTGGCGGCATGGAGCGGGAGGACGCGCTGCGTTATTTGCGCCAGGAGACGCAATATCATCTGGCCGCCGGCTCCGATGAGCGAAACCGCGAAAACTTGCGGCGGCTGCTCGAGTCGGACGACGATACCCTGGCGCAGCTTGCGGAGGCGACGAACGGCAATCCGAAGGCGCTGTCCCTCTGCATCGCCTATATCGCGGACGGCGTGATCCCCGTTCAGGCGTTCATCCGGGAAATGCGGTCCGCCGGTTATTCGCTCGCCTCGCTGTTCGAGTATCTGTTCGGACACACCTGGGAACGGTGCCACGACAACGTGAAGAAACTGTGGATGGCGCTCCCGCTCTTTCAGACGCCGCCCGGCGAGCGGAGCTGGGCGGCGGCGGCCGGCCTGACCCTCCGGGAGTTCCATCAGGCGGCGGACCAGATGCGCGCGTACGCGCTGATCGCGGCGGAGCGGTCGGACGATGAGCTGCGCTACCGCGCCCATCAGACGGTCACGGTCTACGGGGAACAGAAGCTGCGGGAACACGCCGGGTTCCGGGCCGAAGCGCGCGCCCGCTGGCTGCGGGATTATCTGGAATATGTCGGGAGCCATCTCGGGCGTCATCCGGTCGGGCATATTTACTGGAGATGCCTTCCCGGCGAAGGCTATGCGCAGGTCCGAAAAGAATGGCCCAACCTGTACAAGCTGCTGCTGTGGTGCGACGAGACGGGAAATGACGAATATTTGACCGCCTTCATGCTCCGGATGGCGCATTTTCTGAGCCGGATCAGTCTGCCGCTGCGCATCCGGTTCGGGCTGAAAGCGGCGGAAGCCGCGGGAAGGCTGAACCGCGGACTGCAGGAGGCGCTGCTGAGGATCGACACGGTCGGCTGGGCTTGTTTCGAGACCGGCCGGGGCGAGGAAGGACTCGCGCAGGTTGAAAAGGGGCTGGCCATTGCGGAAAGCGTCGACGCGTCAACCGATTCCGTGGCGCGGAAGGAGCGGGACGATCTGCGGTCGCTCGGACTCCAGTTCAAGGCGCGATACGAAGCGGATCGCGGACAGCCCGACCGGGCGCAAGCGCTGCTCGCGGAAGCGATGGCCATCCCGGCTTCGCCGGTCATCCGCCACCGCGCGCTGCTTCTGAAAGGACATCTCGCGATGCTGTTCAGGGACTACGGGCAGGCGGCCCTCGATCTCGAAGAAGCGATCCGCGTCAGCCTCGTCTACGGCGGCGAGAAGTCAATCGAGCCCTACTATCTGCTCGGCGTGGCGTATGCGAACCTGGGCGAGTACGGGAAAGCGCGGGCGGCTTTTGACGCCTTTCTCCACGACCCGCCCCTTGCCCACCAGATTGAACGGATCTACCACGAGTACGGCATGGCGCAGTTGCTCGCGGCGCAGAATCGGCATCGGGAGGCGCTTGACCTGGCGAGCAGCGCGCTGAACCGCATCGACGCGTGGGAGCCCGGCATCCGCATCCGTCCGGAAGTGAAGGCGCTGCATGACCGGCTGACGGAAACGTTCCGGGGCGGGCAGATGGCGTAAGGGCGAAAATGTACAGCGCGGCTGTCCATTTTTTCGTGCGGGCGGGGCAAAATGGTCAGCACGGCTGGCTTTCGGGCGGCGGCGGATTCGTGTACATTGGGATTGACAGAGCCTTGAGGCAGGAGGTTTCGCATCCCATGAGCACGATGAAAGCATGCGTGATCGAAGGTCCCCGCAGCGCGGCGGTCCGGGAAGTGCCCGTACCCGAGCCCGGACCCGGCGAAGTGCTGATCCGGGTCGAGCGCGCCGGCATCTGCGGGACGGATGTTCACATTTATAAAGGCGAATACATCTCGCCCTACCCGATCATTCCCGGACACGAGTTCTCCGGCACGGTCGCGGGGCTCGGCGAAGGCGCAAGCGGGTTCCGGATCGGCGACCGCGTCACCGCGGAGCCCAACATCCATTGCGGCCGCTGCGCGTACTGCCAGTCCCACCGCGGCAATCATTGCGTAAGCTGGCAGGCGGTCGGGGTCACCCGGGGCGGCGCCATGGCGGAATACGTCGCGGTTCCGGCCGGCAATGTGTTCCGTCTGCCGGACGGGATGAGCTTCGCCGAAGGCGCGTTCATCGAGCCGCTCGCTTGCGTGGTCCACGCGATGAACCGGCTGCAGCCCGCTCCGGGCGCCCGGACGCTCCTGTTCGGCGCCGGCGCCATGGGCCAGCAGCTCATTCAGGCGCTCGTCCACACCGGCGTATCCGAGCTTGCGGTCGTCGACATCTCTGAAGGCAAGCTGGCGATGGCCGCCGGGTGGGGGGCCACCCGGACGGTGCCGAGCGGACAGCTCGACGAGTCGGGTCTGCTGGATGAATTTCCGCGCGGGTTCGACATCGTCGTGGACGCCACCGGCATTCCGCAGGTCATCGAGCAGGCGCTGAAATATCTCGGTCCGGCGGGAAAATATCTCCAGTTCGGCGTGGCGGCCCGAAATGCGACCATCCGGCTCAGTCCGTTCGACCTGTTCCAGCGGGACTGGACGCTCATCGGGTCGATGGCGACGAACGACACGTTCCATCAGGCATTGCAGTGGGCGAAGGCGAAGCGCGTCCGGCTCGAGCCGCTCGTCACGCGCGTCATCGGCCTGGACGATCTTCCGTGTCTGTTCGAGCAGGGCGCGCGCCCTGACGATCTCAAAGTGCAAGTTCAGATCGGCTGACGGCCGGCCGACAAGCGGCGCCGCGGATTCATGCGCGGTTGCCGCTTTTTTTAGTGCGGAAGTACTTGACAAAAATTGTCGTACCCAATTACATTCATAGTAATTTAATTGGATTAATAAGAATATATTAACCCATTCTGAAAGGATGTGATCATCCATGGAACCGAAATGGCTGGACAACAATGTGGCGATCGCGCTTGAAACCAACTGGCTCAGCATCGTGTCGGGTCTCGTCGTCATCGTCGCGCTCCATTTCCTTGCCCGGAAGCGAGTCGGCTTCGGCACCCGCGTGCTGATCGCCCTCGGGCTCGGCCTCATCGCGGGAATTGTGCTGAATGCGGCGGAGGCCAAATACGACGCGATCCAGTTGGTCGGATCGATCTACGTCAACCTGATTCGCATGGTGGTTATTCCGCTGGTGTTCGTGCTCGTGATCAACAGCATCATTTCGATTACGGACACAGGCTATCTGAAGAAGATCGGCGGCAAGACGATCGGCTGGTTCCTGCTCACGACCGGCATCGCCGCCGTCATCGGGCTGCTTACGGCGCTGGCGCTGAACCCCGGCGCCGGCATCGCCGCCCAAACGCCGGAAGACTTCCAGGCGCGGGAAATTCCTGCCCTGTTTCAGGTTATTCTCGATCAGGTGCCGAACAACCCGATCAGCGACGCGGCAAACGGGAAAGTGGTGCCCATTCTCATCTTCGCTTTGTTCATCGCCGTTGCCACGGTGAAACTCGGCGCCCAAAAACCGGATACGGTGCAGCCGTTCAAGGCGTTCATTCAATCCGTCACGGAAATCATGCATCAGGTGGTCAAGTTCGTGCTCCGTTTCACGCCGTACGGCGTGTTCGCCCTGATCGCCGTCATGGCGGCCCGCTACGGTCTGGAGACGCTCAAGCCGCTGGCCGGCCTGATCGGCGTCAGCTACCTCGCCCTGATCCTCCACTTCGTGCTCATTTTCGGCGGTCTGGTGCTGCTGGTGGCCAAGGTGAATCCGGTCAAGTTTTTCAAGAAAGCCTACCCGACCATCGCCGTCGCCTTCACGACGCGGAGCAGCTACGCCACCTTGCCGGTCAATCTGGAAGTGATCACGAAGCGGCTGCGCGTCTCGCCGCGCATCGCCAGCTTCGTCGCGCCGCTCGGCGCCACGATGAACTTCAACGGCTGCGGCGGCATTTGGCCGGCCATCGTCGCCGTGTTTGTGGCCGATATTTTCGGCATCGGTCTGACGCTCACCGACTACATCCTGATCGTCCTGGTCAGCGCGATTTCGTCCATCGGGGTTGCCGGCGTGCCGGGGCCCGCATCAATTTCCACGACGGTGGTGCTGACGGCTCTCGGGCTGCCGCTGGAGGGCATCGCCATCGTCGCCTCCGTGGAAGCGTTGATCGACATGGGCCGCACCGCCGTCAACGCCACGGGCACGACGGTTACGAGCCTGCTGGTGGCGAATGCGGAAGGGGAATTCGACCGCGCCGCCTTCGACAGCGACGTGGAAGACGAGCTGGAGCTGAATCCGGCGTAATGGCGGTGCAATAACCGCAAGTGCACGAAAGGCGCAGTCTGCGATGTCAGGCTGCGCTTTTTTTGTTCGGCGCTTTGCCTGGGCGCATTGCATAGGCGCATGGCATAGGTGCATTGCATAGGCGCATTGCATAAGAGAAAAAATTTCTTCTATTTTGCCTGGAAAGGCGCGGCAACCAAAAATAGGCGAAAAAATTTCCTCTATCATTGTGAAAATGGCCGAAATGACGCGAAACTTCAGATTATAAAAGAAAAAATTTCTTCTATTTTCGGCAGATAACAAAAATTCGACAAAATAAACGAAGCAGCTTCTTTTATTTCTCCGAGACGGAAGCAAAATCGTCTTGCTGGGGTGCATCCGTAAATGCCGGGACGGTGCCGGTCATTGCTTGTGATCATGCAACCCGCTTTCATTGCCTGTATGGCTTGGTCTATACTAAGGGCAACAATGGGGGGAATGGTTTGGCGTGACGGAAGCTGTGACGACACTGGAACAATGGCGCGCGTGGCGGCGCGAAGGATACAATACGCTGCCGCTGCTCAGGCGCGTGCCGCTGGGGCCGGGCGAAGACCGGCCGGCCGAGTGGAGCGGCGCGTGGGCGGCGTCGCATCCGCATGCGATCGTGCTCGAGAGCGGCAAGGACGGCCGGTACACGTACCTCGGCCTCCGGCCGTCGGCCGTGCTGCGCGGCAAAGGAAGCGACGCCGTTGCGAAGGAAGCGGGCGGAGCGTGGGGAGCGGCGGAGAACGCCGGCACAGAGGCGGGCGAAGCGAAGGCGATCCGCGGCGCAGGGGCGGTCGGCGGAGCGGCGATTGGCGATGCGAATGCGATCGGAGTGAAGGCGACCGGTACGGCGGCGGTCGGCGATGCGGAAGCGGTCGGTGCGAATGTAATCGGCAAGGCGGCGAACGGCGGCACAGAGGCGAACGGATCGAAGGCCGGGGGCGCAGGGGTTGTCGGCAGAGCATTGATTGGCGATGCGAAGGCGATCGGCACGGCGGCGGTCGGCGATGCGGAAGCGGTCGGAACGGATATAACCGGCATGGCGGCGAACGCCGGTGCAGAGGCGATTCGCGGCGCAACCGCAGTCTGCGGGGCGGATGCGCCGCCGACGCGACGCTTCACCGGCAAGCCGCTCGACATCGTGCGCGCCTGGATCGCGGGGCGCCGGGGGCCGTCGCTGCCGGACGGCCCGAAGTGGACCGGCGGCATCGCCGGGCTCTTCGGCTACGACATCGTCCGCTCCATCGAGCGGCTGCCCGAGCTGGCCGCCGACGACCTCGGCCTGCCGGACTACCTGTTCCTCAAGCTGGACGAGCTGTGGATCATCGACCACGAGGCGCGGGAGCTGATTCTCTCCTGCCACGCCGAGGTGCCGGACGGGACGGACGACGGCGGGCTCGCCGGCCTGTATGAAGAAGCGCTGCGGCATACCGCCCGGATGCGGGAGCTCTGGGACGGGATCGCGGCAGCCGCACGGACGCCGGAGGCGGGGCGGCGTCTCGAACAGCGCCGCGCGGCGATGGAGGCGGACAGGCTCGAGATCGACATCGACGCGCTCCACGGGCTGATCCGCCCGTTCAGCAAACTGGCCTACATGGACGCGGTCGAGCGAATCCGCGAATACATCGCGCGGGGCGACGTGTTCCAGGTGAACTTGTCGCAGCGGATGAGCAAGGTTTCGGCGGCCGATCCGGACGCGCTGTACGAATGGCTGCGGCTGTTCAATCCGTCGCCGTACATGGGGTACCTGCGCTGCCCCGATTTCCGGCTCGTCTCGGCGTCGCCGGAGCTGCTCGTCGCGATGCGCGGCGGGGTGCTCTCGACCCGGCCGATCGCCGGCACGCGCCGCCGCGGCCGCACGCCCGAGGAAGACCGGCGGATGGCGGAAGAGCTGCTCGCGAGCGAGAAGGAGCGGGCCGAGCACATCATGCTCGTCGACCTCGAGCGGAACGACCTCGGCCGGATCTCGCGGTACGGCACCGTCCGGGTGAAAGAACTGATGACGATCGAATACTACTCGCACGTCATGCATCTCGTCTCGCAGGTGGAGGGGGAGCTGGCGGACGGGAAGGATGCGCTGGACGTGATCGGGGCTGTTTTTCCCGGGGGGACGATTACGGGCGCGCCCAAGGTGCGCACGATGGAGATCCTCGAGGAGCTGGAGCCGACGCGGCGCGGGCCGTATTACGGCTCCCTCGGCTGGATTGACTACAGCGGGGATATGGAATTTAATATTCTTATACGCACGATGGTCGTCCGGGACGGCTTCGTGCACATTCAAGCCGGCGGCGGGATTGTGATCGACTCCGACCCCGAGCGGGAGTACAAGGAATCGCTGAACAAGGCGAAGGCGCTCTGGAAGGCGGTCCAGTACGTCGAACGCGAAGCGGAAGGCGCGCTTCGCCAGGCGGCCGGGGCGGAGGAGCCCGCGAAGGAGGAACGGCGATGATCCTGGTCATCGACAATTACGATTCGTTCACGTATAACCTGGTGCAATATTTGGGCGAGCTGGGCGAAGACATCGTCGTGAAGCGCAACGACGAGATCGATCTGGCCGGCATCGAGCAGCTAAAGCCCGATCATATTCTCATCTCGCCCGGTCCCTGCACGCCGAACGAAGCGGGCGTCAGCCTCGCGCTGATCGAACATTTCAAGGGCAAAATTCCGATCTTCGGCGTCTGCCTCGGCCACCAGGCGATCGGCCAGGCTTTCGGCGGCGACGTGGTGCGCGCGGAAAATCTGATGCACGGCAAGACGAGCGAAATCCGACACACGGGCAAGGGCGTGTTCGCCGGATTGCCGAGCCCGTTCACGGCCACCCGCTACCACTCGCTCATCGTGAAGCGGGAGACGCTGCCGGACTGCCTCGAGATTACGGCCGAGACGGAAGCCGGAGAGATCATGGGGCTCAAGCACAGAGCATATCCGGTCGAAGGCGTGCAGTTCCATCCCGAGTCGATCATGACGGAGCACGGGAGGACGATGCTGCGCAATTTCCTTGCGTACAAGGCGGGCGCCGTCCGATGAGAATCGGGCTGAACGGCGCCGTGTTCGAGGCGGGCGAGGCCGTGATTCCGGCGCTGGATCACGGCCTTCTCTACGGCATCGGGCTGTTCGAGACGTTCCGCACGTACGGCGGGAAGCCGTTCGCGCTCGGGCGCCGGCTCGCCCGGCTGCGGAGCGGCTGCGGGACGCTCGGCATCCGCTGGACGATGACGGAAGCGGAAGTGTCGGACTGGCTCGCCGAGACGCTGGAAGCGAACGGGCTGACCGACGCGTATGTCCGTTTGACCGTGACCGCCGGCGACGCCGGGCTCGGCCTGACCGACAGGCCGTATGAGCGGCCGAACACGCTGCTTATGGCGAAGCCGCTGCCGCCGCTGGACGAACGGCTGTACCGCGAAGGGCGCGAGCTGCGGATTCTGCGGACGCCGCGCGGCACGCCCGAGACGCCGGTCCGGCTCAAGTCGCTGCACTACATGACGAATGTGCTGGCGAAGCGGGAGCTTGCGGCGAGCGGCGCTCCGTCGGGGGCGGAGGGCCTGATGCTGACGGAGGAAGGGTGGCTGGCGGAAGGGATCGTGAGCAATCTTTTCTTCGTGAAGGACGGCATCGTGCGGACGCCCGCGCCCGGAACCGGCATTCTGCCCGGCATCACGCGCGCGCTGACGTTGGAGCTGGCCCGGTCGCTCGGGTTCGGGACGGAGGAAGGATATTATACAACCGCCGACTTGCTCAAGGCCGACGAAGTGTGGCTGACCGGTTCGGTGCAGGAGCTCGTGCCGGTGACGCGGATCGCGGAGGCGGACGGAACGATGCGCACGGTCGGAAGCGGGCTGGCCGGACCGGTAACGAAAAGGCTGCTTGAGGCGTACCGGGCGGAAGTGCGGCGCTCCGCCGGCGCGGCGGAAGGAGATTGATGGTGCGATGAAACCGGTATTCTGGAGCCGGACGTACCGGTTCGGCGGCGGCATTACGCTGGAATTGGGAAGACGGACGCTCGTTATGGGCATCCTGAACGTAACGCCGGATTCGTTTTCCGACGGCGGGCGGTACATGACGGTAGACGCGGCTGTCGCCCATGCCGCGAAGATGGTCGAAGCGGGCGCGGACATCCTCGACATCGGGGGCGAATCGACGCGGCCGGGCCATGAGCCGGTGCCCGCGGACGAGGAGATCCGGCGCGTCATCCCGGTCATCCGGGCGGTGCGCGAGGCGCTGCCGCATGTGCCGCTCTCGATCGACACGTACAAGGCGGTGACGGCGCGGAAGGCGCTCGAGGCGGGCGCGCACATCATCAACGACGTGTGGGGGCTGACGGCCGATCCGGAGATGGCGCGGACCGCGGCCGAATTCGGCTGCCCGGTCGTCATCAGCCACAACCGGCGCGAAACCGGCGGATATGCCGATATCGCCCGGGAGGTGTCGGCGGACCTGCTGCGCTCGGTGCGGATGGCGGAGGGCGCGGGCGTCGATCCGTACAACATCTGGCTCGACCCGGGCATCGGTTTCGCGAAAGAATATGAGGACAATCTCGACATGATGGGCCGGCTCGCCGAGCTCGTCCGGCTCGGGTACCCGGTGCTGCTCGGCACCTCGCGCAAGCGGTTCATTCGCCATGCGCTCGATCTGCCGGCCGACGACGTCGTCGAGGGAACGGCCGCAACCGTCGCCCTCGGCATCGCCCAGGGCTGCCAGATCGTGCGCGTGCATGATGTGGACCGCATCGCGCGGACGGTGCGGATGACCGATGCGATTCTTTACCGGCAGGCCGACATTCGCGGGGAGGCGGGTGTGCCATGGACAAAATGATCATCCGCGGCATGCGGTTCTTCGGCTATCATGGCGTTATTCCGGAAGAGAACAAGCTCGGCCAGCAGTTTATCGTCGACGTGGAGCTGACGCTCGACCTGGAGGAAGCGGCGGCGGCGGACGACCTGGCGAAAACGGTCAACTACGCCGATCTGCACGCGCGGGTCAAGCGCATCGTCGAAGGACCGCCGTGCAGGCTGATCGAGGCGTTGGCCCGCCGTATTGCAACCGACTTGCTCGCCACTTATACTAATATAAATGAAGCTCTGGTCCGCGTGACGAAGCCGCATCCGCCGTTTGACATCCATTTCGACGGCGTGACCGTGGAGCTGCGCAGAAAGCGGGAACAGCATGACGGAGAGGGATGACTTCACGGCGCCGGCCGGACGGCGGGCTTATATCGCGCTCGGCTCCAATCTGGGAGATCGGGCAGCGTACCTGACGGAAGCGCTCAGGCGGCTTCACGCGCTGGACGGCATTGCGGTCGACCGGGTGTCCGCCGTCTATGAGACGGATCCGGTCGGATATACCGATCAGCCCAAATTTCTCAACATGGCGGCCGCGCTGACGACCGCGCGGCAGCCGCTTGATTTGCTGCGGGAGATGCTTGACGTGGAGCGCAAGCTCGGCCGGGTGCGGGATATCCGCTTTGGTCCGCGCACGATCGACCTCGATCTGCTGCTCATGGACGGCGTCGAGCTCGCGACGGAAGAGCTGACGCTGCCCCATCCCCGAATGATGGAGCGGGCGTTCGTGCTCGTGCCGCTGCTGGAAGTGCTGGATGAGCATGCATCCTGCAGGCCGGAGGTCGAATCGGCGGCCCGCGCGGCGCTCTCGCAGGGAAAGGACGGCATCGCAAGATGGACAACGATCACCTGGCCTTGCGCATCCGCGCATTTCGAAAACTGAAGGGACTGACCCAGCAGCAGCTTGCGGACCGGATGGGCGTGTCGGTCGCCGTGCTCGGCTCGCTCGAGCGGGGCACGAGGCGGCCCGATTCCAAGCTGATGCAGCGGATTGCCGAGACGCTCGGCATCGACTACGACGAATTGACCGGAAATGAGTCCGGCGCCTGAAGCGCGTCTTATTGCCTGAAGCGGGCGCGGCGACGGCGAAATGAGGCGACTGCGGCTGATGGCTGCGGCGCATGAGGCTGCGGCGTCCGGAAGACGTGCGTTTGTCTGCGCGCGGGAGTCGATTTTTTTCAACGGATCCCGCGGGAAGGAGGCGAAGGAAGATGCTCAAGATCGGCGATATCGAATTGAAGAATCAGGTTGTGCTCGCCCCGATGGCCGGCGTGTGCAACCCCGCTTTCCGGCTGATCGCGAAGGAGTTCGGCTGCGGGCTGGTCTGCGCCGAGATGGTCAGCGACAAGGCGATCCTCCACGGCAACAAGCGGACGATGGAGATGCTCTATGTGGACGAGCGGGAGAAGCCGCTCAGCCTGCAAATTTTCGGAGGCGACCGGGAGTCGCTCGTCGAGGCGGCGAAAGTCGTCGACAAGCAGACGAACGCCGACATCATCGACATCAACATGGGCTGCCCCGTGCCGAAGGTGACGAAATGCGACGCCGGCGCGCGCTGGCTGCTCGATCCGAACAAAATATACGAGATGGTGGCGGCTGTCGTCGACGCCGTCGAGAAGCCGGTCACCGTGAAGATGCGGATCGGCTGGGACGACCAGCACATCTACGCGGTCGAGAACGCGCGGGCGGTCGAGCGGGCCGGCGGCAGGGCGGTCGCCGTCCACGGGCGCACCCGGGAGCAACTGTACACCGGCAAAGCGGACTGGAGCGTGATCCGGGAAGTGAAAGAGGCCGTCTCGATTCCGGTCATCGGCAACGGCGACGTCTTCACGCCGGAAGACGCGAAGCGGATGCTGGAGACGACCGGCGTCGACGGCGTCATGATCGGCCGCGGGGCGCTCGGCAATCCGTGGATGCTGTACCGGACCGTCCATTATCTGACGACCGGCGAGCTCCTGCCCGAACCGACGCCGAAGGAGAAGGTCGAGATCGCCGTTCTGCACATGGACCGCCTCATCGCGCTCAAGGGCGAAGCGCAGGCGGTGCGGGAGATGCGCAAGCATCTGGCCTGGTACCTGAAGGGACTGCCGCGCGCCGCCCGCGTGAAGGACCTGATCATGGAAGAAACAAGCCGGGATCGCATGGTGAGCATCCTGAACGACTACGTCGACTCGCTGGAGGAGACGGTCGGCACCGCCTGAAAACCGCCAGGGCCGCGCGGCTGACCCGCGCGGCTTCGCGGTTCCGTCGGGGCGGGCGCATCCGCCGGGTTCCCGGGGCAAGATTGACATGGCGGACAGGAATGGCCTATAATCATGCAATAACATTGGCCGAACCGCTGTCGTGCGGGTGGTTGCAAGTGTCATGACCGGCTGAAGCGGCAATATATTATAGCGAGTTCAGTTCTTATAGGGTATGAAAATTCGCTATGACGGGAGAATCGTTAGATGAGCGACAAAGAAATCATTCTTACGCAAGACGGTTTGAAGCGGCTCGAAGAAGAGCTGGAAAACCTCAAATCGGTGAAGCGGCGCGAGGTGGCGGAGCGCATCAAGATCGCCATCGGCTACGGCGACATCAGCGAGAACTCCGAGTATGAAGACGCGAAGAACGAGCAGGCCTTCATCGAAGGGCGAATCATCACCCTGGAGAAAATGCTTCGCAACGCCCGCATCATCAACAACGACGAGATCGACACGGACACGGTCAGCATCGGCTCGATCGTGACGGTGGAAGACGTCGAGTACGGCGACACGATGGAGTACGTGATCGTCGGCACGGCGGAAGCGGATCCGTCGCAGAACAAGATTTCGAACGAAAGCCCTGTCGGCAAGGCGATTCTCGGCAAGAAGAAGGGAACCGTCGTCGACGTGAATGTACCCGCGGGCATCATCAAATACAAGATTGTCGACATCAAGAAGTGAGAAGGGCATAAGGGCATGGTGCAAAAGCTTCCTCCGGAAGCTTTTTTTTCCGACGATGTGGACTTGTAAGTCATTCCGCCCATAAGTTCGCTTATCGGCTATCTGAACAAGGAGTTGGGACATTTGGATCATCAGCAGCAAGGCGGCAGTGTGGAAACGGCCGGACAGGAGCAGGAACTGAGCGAGCTGCTCCGCATCCGGCGAAGCAAGTTGGACGAGCTCCGGAAACTCGGGCTGGACCCGTTCGGCCGGAAGTACGAGCGGACGCATCAGGCGCAGGAGATTCTGGACGCGTACGATGCGCTGGAGACGGAGGAGCTTGAGGCGAAGCAGGTATCCGTCAGCATCGCCGGACGGATCATGCAGAAGCGGTCCATGGGGAAGGCGTCGTTCGCCCACATCCAGGACCTGTCGGGCAGGATCCAGATCTACGTCCGTCAGGACGCGGTCGGCGAGACGGCGTACAAGGCGTTCTCGATGCTCGACATCGGCGACATCATCGGGGTGAAGGGCACCGTCTTCAAGACGAAGACCGGCGAGACTTCCGTCAAGGTCCAGGAGCTGGAGGTGCTGACGAAGTCGCTGCTGCCGCTTCCGGACAAGTATCACGGGCTGAAAGACGTCGAGCTGCGCTACCGGCAGCGCTACGTCGATCTGATCGTCAATCCGGACGTGAAGCAGACGTTCATCACCCGTTCCCGCATCATCCAATCGATGCGGCGCTATCTGGACAGCCACGGCTATCTCGAAGTCGAGACGCCGACGCTGCACGCGATCGCCGGGGGCGCGGCGGCGCGGCCGTTCATCACGCATCACAACGCGCTGGACATGCAGCTCTACATGCGGATCGCGATCGAGCTGCATCTGAAGCGGCTGATCGTCGGCGGCCTGGAGAAGGTGTACGAGATCGGCCGGGTGTACCGGAACGAAGGCGTGTCGACGCGCCACAACCCGGAGTTCACGATGCTGGAGCTGTACGAGGCGTACGCCGACTACCGCGACATCATGACGCTGACCGAGAATCTGATCGCGCATATCGCGCAGGACGTGCTCGGCACGACGAAGTTCACGTATCAGGGGATGGAGATCGACCTGGCTCCGCCGTGGCGCCGGGTTTCGATGGTCGAGCTCGTCCGGGAAGCGACGGGCGTCGATTTCACGCGGCAGATGAGCGACGAAGAGGCGCATGAGCTGGCGAAGGCGCACCGCGTGACGGTCGAGCCGCACATGCAGTTCGGCCATATCGTCAATGCGTTCTTCGAGCAGTTCTGCGAGCATACGCTCATTCAGCCGACGTTCGTGACGGGCCATCCGGTGGCGATCTCGCCGCTCGCGAAGAAGAACGACGAGGATCCGCGCTTCACGGACCGGTTCGAGCTGTTCATCGTCGCGCGGGAACACGCGAACGCGTTCACCGAGCTGAATGACCCGATCGACCAGCGCGAGCGGTTCGAGGCGCAGCTTGAAGAGCGCGAGCAGGGCAACGACGAGGCGCACGAGATGGACGAAGATTTCCTGCGCGCGCTGGAATACGGCATGCCGCCCACCGGCGGGCTCGGCATCGGCATCGACCGGCTGGTCATGCTGCTGACGGACGCCCCGTCGATCCGGGACGTGCTCCTGTTCCCGCATATGCGGGAGCGCGCCGGCGAATAACACAATGACGGCTTGAGACCGCCTGCGAAGAGAAGCAGGCGGTCTTTGCTGTGTAGCGGCGCGATGCGGCATGCGGAGCGGCTCGTGACTTGCGGCGGGCTGGCCGTCGGCGAGCCGCGCGGGATGGTGTGCGGTGATGCGGTGCGATGGCTCGGGGTTTGCGGCGCGGCTGGCCTGCGGCGAGTTGCGCGTGATGCCGTGTGCCGACGCGGTGCGGCGCGCGGCATGATGAGCGGGATGGTGCGCGGCTTGGCGAATGGCGCGCGCGTTGCTGTCCGGCCAGACGAGCCGGGGCGAGCGAAATCTTCCTGCGCTGGCGGAATCTCCTTCACAACTGGACAAAGCCGCGTGCCCATACTATAGGCACACCACGGTTGCGGAGGAACGCTCATGACGGTACGTACGCTCGCCTGGAAAGGAATGGCGCTCGCCGCGGCGGTGCTGCTGGCCGGCGGCTGCGCGGCCGCGGACGGTCAGGCGGCCCAGCGAAAGGAACAGAATCCGGCGAAACAGCGGCCGGTCGAGCGGCGGTCGGCGGAGGATCCGAAGCCGGCGGATCAACGGTCGGCGGCTCGCCGGGCGGCTGATCGGCTGCCGGCGCCCTTGTCCGCGGCGGACGCGGGCAAGGCGGTACGTCCGGCCGGCGGGAGCGGCGGCGTAGACACGGCGAGTCCGAACGCGGAAGCGGATGTTCCCGCCCCCGCGCCCGAGGTTCCGGACGACATCCGGGGCATCTATGTCTCCGGCTGGATCGCCGGCAGCCGGAAGCCGATGGAGCGGCTGATCCGGCTTGTCGATGAAACGGATCTGAACGCGATGGTCATCGACGTGAAGAACGATTACGGCAAGCTGACCTACCGGTCGGCGCTGCCGGAAGTCCGGGCCGCCGGCGCCGACCGCGATCCGGCGGTCCGCGACATGGCCGGCCTGCTCCGGCGGCTGAAGGCGAAGCGGATCTATACGATCGGCCGGGTCGTCGTCTTCAAGGACCCGCTGCTCGCGCGCGCGAAGCCGGAGTGGGCGTTCCATACGAAGTCCGGCGCGCTGTGGCGGGATCAGAAGGGGCAGCCCTGGGTCGAGCCGTACCGTCCGGAAGTGCGGGCCTACAACATCGCCATCGCGAAGGAAGCGGCCGCGCTCGGATTCGACGAAATCCAGTTCGACTATGTCCGGTTCCCCGACAACGGGGACGCGATGGACCGCATCGTCCGCTACCGCAACCCGGAAGGGTGGACGAAGCGGGAGGCGATCGGCCGGTTTCTCCGCGAAGCGCGCGAGGCGCTCCATGCTTCGGGCACGGCGTTGTCGGCGGATGTGTTCGGCCTGGTCACGACGGCGCACGACGACATGGGCATCGGCCAGACGTGGCGGGAGATCGCCCCGGCGGTGGACGCCATCTCCCCGATGGTCTATCCGTCCCATTATGACCGGGGAACGTACGGCATCCGCCATCCCGATCTGGCGCCGTCGGCCATCGTCCGCCACGCGCTGGATGACGCCGGCCGGCGCAACCGGGTGCTGTCGTCGGAAGGCAAAAAGCCGGGGCGGATCCGGCCGTGGCTGCAGGCGTTCACCGCCACCTGGGTGCGTCCGCACCAGCCGTACCGCGCAGGGGAAATCCGCGCGCAGATTCGCGCCGCCGAGGCGGCGGGCGTGAAGCAGTTCCTGCTCTGGAACCCGTCCTGCACGTACGATTACCGTTAGCGGAAAAGCGCGTTTCGGGGCATCCCGACTGTCCTTGACAGGCCCAAAACCGCTTTGATAAGATAACGACAATATACACAGGGAGCCGGTGCCGCGCGGGCCGCGGCCAGCGGTGTCCGGCCGCCGGAATGTGTCGTATCCGGACCTTGAGGGTCCGAACCATCGAGGAGGAACCAACTGTGTGGGAAACGAAGTTCGCCAAGGAAGGGCTGACGTTCGATGACGTGCTGCTCGTTCCGCGCAAATCGGAGGTACTGCCGAGAGAAGTCGATGTATCCGTCAAGCTGAGCGACGGCGTGAGGCTGAACATTCCGCTGATCAGCGCGGGCATGGATACGGTGACGGAGTCGGCCATGGCGATCGCGATCGCGCGGGAAGGCGGCATCGGCATCATTCACAAGAACATGTCGGCGGCCCAGCAGGCGGAGGAAGTCGACCGGGTGAAGCGGTCGGAGAGCGGCGTCATCACGAACCCGTTCTCGCTGACGCCGGATCATCATGTCTACGATGCCGAAGAATTGATGGGCAAGTACCGGATCTCGGGCGTGCCGATCGTGGACGAGAGCGGCATGCTGGTCGGCATTCTGACGAACCGCGACCTGCGTTTCGTCCATGACTACTCGATCAAGATCAAGGAAGTCATGACCCGCGACAATCTCGTGACGGCGCCCGTGGGCACGACGCTGCAGCAGGCCGAAGGGATTCTCCAGCGGCACAAGATAGAGAAATTGCCGCTCGTCGACGAGAACAACGTGCTCAAGGGCCTCATCACGATCAAGGACATCGAGAAAGCGATCCAGTTCCCGAACGCGGCGAAAGATGCGCAAGGCCGGCTGCTCTGCGGCGCCGCTATCGGCATTTCCAAAGACACCTTCGACCGTGCGGAAGCGCTGGTCAAGGCCGGTGTCGACGTCATCGTGGTCGATTCGGCGCACGGCCATCATATCAACATCATCGAGACGGTCCGCAAGCTGCGCGCGCTGTATCCGGACCTGACGATCGTCGCGGGCAATGTGGCGACGGGCGAGGCGACGCGCGACCTGATCGAGGCCGGCGCCTCGATCGTCAAGGTCGGCATCGGGCCGGGCTCCATCTGCACGACCCGGATCATCGCCGGCATCGGCGTGCCGCAGATTACGGCGATCTACGACTGCGCGACGGTCGCGCGCCAGTATGGCGTGCCGATCATCGCGGACGGCGGCATCAAATATTCCGGCGACATCACGAAGGCGATCGCGGCCGGCGCGAGCGCGGTCATGATCGGCAGCCTGTTCGCCGGAACGGAAGAGAGCCCGGGCGAATCGGAAATCTACCAGGGCCGGAGGTTCAAGGTATATCGCGGCATGGGATCGCTCGGCGCAATGAAGGAAGGCAGCGGCGACCGCTACTTCCAGGAGAACGAGAGCAAGCTCGTGCCGGAGGGCATCGAAGGCCGCGTCGCGTACAAGGGGCCGCTGGCCGACACGGTTCATCAGCTCATCGGCGGGCTGCGCGCCGGCATGGGATACTGCGGCGCGAAGGACATCGCGTCGCTGCAGAACGACACGCAGTTCGTCCGGATCACGAACGCCGGCCTCAGGGAGAGCCACCCCCACGACGTGCAAATTACGAAAGAAGCGCCCAACTATTCGATGTAGGTTCCGGACTTCGACATTGCACAGCAGCGCACACCCTGGGATGGGACGCGGACTCGCCATGGTCCGCGTTTTTTCTGTAGGCGGGGGCGGCGCGCCGTCTTCCGGAATTCCCGGTTTCTATGCCCGGAAAGACTGTGATACAATTAGTGACGATACGACACGGGGAGAAAGGGGAAACGGAGTTGAACGACCACGGGAAGCGGTCTGTCCGCAAGCGGACGTTTGCAGCGGTTCTGGCCGTGTTGTTCGCGGTGTATGCGCTCGGGGCCGTGCCTGCGGTCCTGGCGGAAGAAGGCGCGGCGGCGGTGTCGGGACCGACGTTCCAGCTCGGCGAGTCGGTGGACGCGGCCATTCTGATCGATTTCGATACCGGACAAGTCCTGTACGAGCGCAACGCGGATCAGGCAAGACCGCCCGCCAGCATGACGAAACTGATGACGGAATATATCGTGCTCAGCCGGATTGCGGAAGGCAAACTGAATTGGACGGACGTCGTGCCGGTCAGCAAGGAAGCCGCCTTGACGCCGGCCGACGGGTCGCAGATCTATCTGGCCGAGGGCGACAAACATACGGTAGAGGAATTGTACATTGCGATGGCCGTCGGCTCGGCCAACGATGCGACGGTCGCGCTCGCTTCCCATATCGCCGGTTCTGAGGCGGGATTCGTCGACATGATGAACGACAAGGCGCGCGAGCTCGGGTTGTCGTCCGCGCGCTTCACCGGCTCGACCGGCCTGCAGGAGGATACCGTCATCTCGGCACGCGATCTGTCGAAGCTGGCGCGGATCATTTTGCAGGAGCATGGCGATACGTTCCTGAAATACTCGAGCATCACGCAATACAAGTTCCGTGAGCGGGACAAGGCTCCGATGGTCAACTACAACTGGATGCTCGAGGGGAACAAGGATGTGACGAACTTCCGCCAGTACGCCTACGACGGCGTCGACGGCATGAAGACCGGCTATATCAGCGCGGCGGGCTATTGCTTCACGGGTACGGCGAAGCGCGGCGACATGCGGCTGATCAGCGTCGTGATGGGCACCGATTCGATGGGCGAGCGGTTCCTGGAGACTGCGAAACTGTTCGACTACGGATTCAACAATTTCGAGATGAAGACGGTCGTGGCCCCGAAATCGGTTGTAGAATCGGTGGAAACGGTCAAGATTAAGAAAGGCGTCAAGACCGAAGTGCCGGTCGTGACCGACGCGGACGTGACGTTCCTCGTCCGGAAGGGTGTCGAGCCGCAGATCGAAGTGGCGAATCTTGAAGTGCAGCCGCCGGAAGAGCTCGTGGCGCCGATTCCCGCAGGCACGAAAGTCGGCACCGTCACGTACGTTTACACCGACGGCGGCTACAAGCTGGAGAAGACGGTCAACCTGATCACGAGCGAGGAAGCGAAGAAGGGAAGCTGGTGGCGGCTCATGTTCCGCGGCATCGGCGACTTTTTCCGCAATCTGTTCAAGGGCATCACCGGGTAGCGCGCCGATTGGACCCTGTTCCGATGCAGTTGCCGGCGTCGGCTCATTCATTTAAAATATAGGTTTAGTACGAATTCGGAAACTACGTGTCGAGTGGGAGGAACTCAAGAATGGAAACCGGTACGACTCGCGTGAAACGCGGCATGGCCGAAATGCAGAAGGGCGGCGTCATCATGGACGTCATGAACGCCGAGCAGGCGAAGATCGCCGAAGCGGCAGGCGCCGTGGCGGTCATGGCGCTTGAACGGGTTCCCGCGGATATTCGCGCCGCCGGCGGCGTCGCCCGGATGGCCGATCCGACGGTCGTGGAAGAGGTCATGAAGGCCGTCACGATCCCCGTCATGGCGAAGGCGCGCATCGGGCATTATGTCGAAGCGAAAGTGCTGGAAGCGCTCGGCGTCGATTACATCGACGAGAGCGAAGTGCTGACGCCCGCGGATGAAGTCTATCATATCGACAAGCACCAGTTCACGGTGCCGTTCGTCTGCGGCGCGAAGGATCTGGGCGAGGCGCTGCGCCGCATCCAGGAAGGCGCGTCGATGATCCGGACGAAGGGCGAGCCGGGCACGGGCAACATCGTCGAGGCGGTCCGCCACATGCGGCTCATCATGAGCCAGATCCGCAGGGTGCAGAATATGTCGAAAGACGAGCTGTACAACGAGGCGAAGGTGCTCGGCGTGCCGTATGAGCTGCTGCGCTACGTGCACGAGAACGGCAAGCTGCCGGTCGTCAACTTCGCGGCGGGCGGCGTGGCGACGCCGGCCGACGCGGCGCTCATGATGCACCTCGGCGCTGACGGGGTGTTCGTCGGCTCGGGCATTTTCAAGTCGGACAATCCGGAGAAATTCGCCCGCGCGATCGTGGAAGCGACGACACATTACGAGGACTACGCGCTGATCGCCGAAGTGTCCAAAAATCTGGGCACGCCGATGAAAGGCATCGAGATCTCGAAGCTGACCGGCTACGACCGGATGCAGGATCGCAGCGTGTAATCGGGCCCCAAGGGAAGAAGGGATCCACCGTGACCATCAAAATTGGCGTTTTGGCGCTGCAAGGCGCCGTGGCGGAACATATCCGCTCGCTTCGGCAAGCGGGAGCGGAGGCCGTCGCCGTGAAGCGGGTCGAACAGCTCGCCGAATTGCACGGCCTCATCATTCCGGGCGGCGAGAGTACGACGATCGGCAAGCTTATGCGCAAATACGGCTTCATCGAAGCCGTCCGTCAGTTCGCGGCGGAAGGCAAGCCGATCTTCGGCACGTGCGCCGGTCTGATCGTGCTGGCGCAGCGAATCGACGGCGGGGAGGAACCCCATCTCGGCCTGATGGACATGACGGTCGTACGCAACGCGTTCGGCCGCCAGCGCGAGAGCTTCGAGACGGATCTCGATGTCGCCGGGCTCGACCGTCCGCTGCGGGCCGTTTTCATCCGCGCGCCGCTCATCAAGGAAGTCGGGCCGGGCGTCGAGGTGCTGTCCGTATACAGGGACGAGATCGTCGCCGCGCGGCAGAACCGTCTGCTCGCCTGCTCGTTCCATCCGGAGCTGACGGACGACAGCGCCCTGCACGCTTACTTCGTCGCCATGGCCGAGGAAGCGGCGGCAGAGAGCGTGAAGTAGAGAGGAGTATAGACGAACGTGTTGGACGTCAGGCTGCTCCGCAGCGACTATGACAGAGTGAAGCAAGCGCTTGAGCATCGCGGCGCGCCGGAGGAGCTGATTTCGGCCTTCCCGGAACTGGATCAGCGCCGCCGCGAGCTGCTGACCGAGACCGAGCGGCTGAAGAACCGGCGCAATACGGTGTCGCAGGAAGTGGCGAAGATCAAGCGCGAAGGCGGCGACGCCGAAGCGCTGATCGTCGAAATGCGCGAGGTTGGCGACCGGATCAAGGAACTGGACGAGGAAGTGCGGGAACTGGAAGCGAAGATCGGGCAGATTACGCTCGCCATACCGAACATCCCGCACGAATCGGTGCCGGTCGGCGCATCGGAAGAAGACAATGTGGAGATTCGCCGGCACGGCGAGCCGCCGTCGTTCGGGTTCGAGCCGAAGTCCCACTGGGAGATCGCCGACCGGCTCGGCATTCTCGATTTCGAATCGGCGGCGCGCGCGACCGGTTCGCGGTTCGTTTTCTACCGCGGGCTGGGCGCGAGGCTGGAGCGCGCGCTGATCAGCTTCATGATGGATCTGCATGCGGACCGGCACGGTTATGAGGAAGTGCTGCCGCCGTACATCGTGAACCGGGACAGTCTGATCGGCACCGGGCAGCTTCCGAAGTTCGAGGAGGATCTGTTCAAGATCGACGGGACGGACTATTACCTGATCCCGACGGCGGAAGTGCCGGTCACGAACCTGTACCGGGAGACGATTCTGGAAGCTTCGGATCTGCCGAAAAATTTCGTCGCCTATTCCGCCTGCTTCCGCGCCGAGGCCGGCGCCGCCGGACGCGATACGCGCGGCCTCATCCGGCAGCACCAGTTCAACAAGGTCGAGCTGGTGAAGTACGTGAAGCCGGAGGATTCGTATGCGGAGCTCGAGAAGCTGACCGCGGACGCGGAGCAGGTGCTCAAGGCGCTCGGGCTGCCCTACCGCGTGCTCGTGCTGTGCACGGGCGACATGGGCTTCGCTTCGGCGAAGACGTACGACCTGGAAGTATGGCTGCCGAGCTACGGCACTTACCGGGAGATTTCGTCCTGCTCGAACTTCGAGGACTTTCAGGCGCGCCGGGCGAACATCCGCTTTCGCCGCGAGCCGAAGGGCAAGCCGGAGTTCATCCATACGCTGAACGGGTCGGGGCTTGCGGTCGGCCGGACCGTCGCCGCCATTCTCGAGAACTATCAGCAGGAAGACGGCTCGGTGCTCATTCCGGAAGCGCTTCGTCCGTACATGGGCGGACTGGACGCGATCCGGCCCGCTTGACGATGCCCTGATGTTGCCGGGCCGCGGCCGGTTGCCAGCCGATCGCGGCTTGTGATACAATGAACTCTGCTTCTTGAGCGCGGAGAGATACCGAAGTGGTCATAACGGGGCGGTCTTGAAAACCGTTAGGGTGCAAGCCCACGTGGGTTCGAATCCCACTCTCTCCGCCATAGCGAACGAACCGATCCTGAAGGATCGGTTTTTTGATTATGGCGTAAGTGGGATTCGAACGGGCCGTAGCCGGACATGCCATACGGCATGTCCGGCAGGCCCCGGCGTGATAGTCGCGGCCAGATCGTGGCTGGTCATCGAAAGCCGCGGCCGCGACGGAGCGAATCCCACTCTCTCCGCCATAGCGAACGAACCGATCCTGAAGGATCGGTTTTTTGATTATGGCGTAAGTGGGATTCGAACGGGCCGTAGCCGGACATGCCATACGGCATGTCCGGCAGGCCCCGGCGTGATAGTCGCGGCCAGATCGTGGCTGGTCATCGAAAGCCGCGGCCGCGACGGAGCGAATCCCACTCTCTCCGCCATATGCGATAATAAGCCGACCCTCAGGGTCGGCTATAGTAGTTATGGCGTGAGTGGGATTCGAACGGGCCGTGAAGCGGACATGCCATACGGCATGTCCGTAGGCCCCGGCGTGATAGTCGCGGCCAGATCGTGGCTGGTCAGTGAAAAGCCGCGGCCGCGACGGAGCGAATCCCACTCTCTCCGCCATATGCGATAATAAGCCGACCCTCAGGGTCGGCTATAGTAGTTATGGCGCGAGTGGGATTCGAACGGGCCGTAGCCGGACATGCCATACGGCATGTCCGTAGGCCCCGGCGTGATAGTCGCGGCCAGAACGTGGCTGGTTAGCGAAAGCCACGGCCGCGACGGAGCGGGCGATTTTTATGCCGAAGCTCGGGGCACAATAGCATCGATCCCGTCGGTGGCGAGAAGCGGAGGTGTTTTGATGACAAGGAAAGACCAGTTGACCGTGCCGCAGCATGAGCTGGTCGAGGCGTGGCAGCGCACGCTGCCGAAGCGGCTGAACGAAGGGGATTCGGCCGAAGTATGGGCGGATCAGGCGGACCCGAAATCGCTGCGCGTAACGATTCATGTGGCCGGCCGTCAGATGTATGAGCTTGATTTCTCCGTACGATACCTGGACAGCCGGGAAATCGACGTGGAACTTGTGGATGTGGAAAGCGGCGGGAGATCAATTGATGAGCGTGCCGATGCGGTTCAGGAATTGATCGCCGATTATCGGCGCCATCTGCACGAGTGCGCCCAGTCGTTGCATGATCTGACCCATGCCTGGGAGAAGGAAGGAGGATCGGCGATGACGAAGCCGAAGTCGCAGGCCGTTCCCCAGCCGGGACAAGGCCATGCCGGAAGGAATGACGCGCATGACAAGGACGGCACGGTGCATGAACCGTTGTCCGGCTCCAAGAAGGTGAAGAACCGCAATCACAGCAGGCAAAACCAGGGGGAAGGCTCTTAGCCTGCGCCACTTCCGAAAAGCCAGCCGGATGTTCCGGCTGGCCGATCAGAGGCGGGTGTCACAACGCTTCGGCCGGCGAGACTTCTTTCTCCATCACGTAGTCGTCCATGACAAAACCTCCGCCGATGTCCGCCACCTGCGTCCGAACGGTCCGGAAGCCGTTTCGCTCATATACCGCAATTGAAGAAGCATTGTGCCGGTTCACGGTCAGCCAGATCGCATTCAGCTTGCGCTCCTTGCACAGCTCCGCCAGGAAGCGGATCGCCCGGCTCCCGTAGCCCCGGCCCCGGTGTTCCTTGAGCAGGTAGAGCTTGCTCAGGAACATTTTCGAATTTTCAGGCCTGATCGCCAGGTAACCCGCATTGATCCCGTCCGCTTGCATCAGGTAGTACTCATATCCCTGATGTTCAATCTGATCGGCGATCGCATGGGCGGACTGAAACTTGTCCAGCATGTATTCGATCTGTTCCGCCGAGATGATGCCGATATAATGCTCCTTCCAGATCTCGGCGGCCAATCGCACCGCAATCTCGATCGCTTCTCTTGTTGTGACGGGCTGGAATGAAAGCGACATCCTGTTCATCCTTTCCGTGATCTTCTCTATTTATCCTAACTCGCGGACGGCCTTTTGCGAAGAGCGCAACGGCTCATCCATTATCTGAATCGCTAAAAATTCGCTCCAAATCGTTACCCCTCTTCCCGCGCCTTTGCGTATCGTTTACAATAAGGAAGTTATGTGGATAAGGAAAGGGGCTCGCGGGAAAATGAGAAAAGGCCGGTTGACCGTGCTGCTTGTCGTCCTGATGGCAGCCATGCTGGCGGTGTCGGCTTGCGGCAAGAAGACGTCGCCGAAGGAAGCGATGCAGAACGCTTGGGCGGCTTCGATGAAGATGAAGTCGTTCGCGTTCGACGGTTCCTTCGTCATTGATGAACTGGCGTTGCCGTCCGGCGCGCAGGCGGCGGATTTGCCGTTTGCCGAGTTGATCCGGAACGCGTCGCTCGCCGTAAGCGGCGCATACGTCCAGAATCCGCTGCGGATGGAGATGGACCTGAAGCTCGCGCTCCCGGGCGATTTGGCGCTCACGGTCGATGTGCCGGTCATTTTCACGGAAGACAAGGTGTACGTGCGGATTCCCGACATCCCGATGCTGCCGCTCGGGGATGCGGCGGGCAAGTTTGTCGAGCTCGATCCGGCCGGGCTGACGGAAGAGGACGGCGGGACGCTGCCTGCCGTCGATGTCGAACTGCAGCGGAAGCTGTCCGGCGAAGTGCTGGGTATTCTGTTCCGGAGCCTGGATGAAAAAATCTACTTCCAGGAATTGAAGAAGGACGACGTCTCGGGCTTGCCCGGGGATCTGAAAGCCGACCGGTATGTGAAATTCAGCGTTACACCGGAAAACTTCGATGCGTTCATGCAGACGCTCGCCGACCAGGTCTTGCCGGCGCTCGTCGATTTGCTGCTGGAGAACGAAGAATACCGTTCCATGCTGCGTATTACGGAAGACGAGCTGAAGCGGGCGAAGGAAGAGATCGCCTCGAACGGTCCGGAATCGCTGCGGAACAGTCTGGAGGAGCTGAAGAAGAACCTCAAGGTCAATGAGATCAGCTTGACGGGAGCGCTCAAGGGTGACCATCTGGTTTACCAGAAGCTGAAAGGGAATGTCGAGGCGACGGAAAACGGCGAAACGACGAAAATCGGCTTCACGTTCGATATCCGGTATGACAAAATCAATGAGGACGTGACGTTCAAACACGACATCCCCGCGGATGCGCTGACCATGGAGGAATTCCGGCGGTCGCTCTTCCCGGGACTTGCGTTCTGAGCATCCGTCACGGCAGACGACAAGGGTCGAACCGGCCGGTTGCACCGGCGGATCGACCCTTGACGCGTTCTATTTCTTATCGTTTTCGAGCAGTTCGACGAGCACTTTGAGCTGCGGGAACGTGTCCATGTACGCGTAGCGTCCGCCGGTGTATTCGCCTTTCTGGATGAGCGGCATGCCGCGGCTTTCGAGCTTCAGCACTTTCTCCTTCATGCCGTCGATGACGAAAGCGATATGATGTGGGCCTTCGCCGTGCTGGTCGAGATATTCGCGCCAGGTGCTCGGCTCATGGTCCGGCTCGATCAGTTCGATCTGAAGCTGGCCGGCGTCGATGAACGCCAGCTTCGCGCGCGCCGGCGTCTTCGCGCCGCGGTATTCGGTCTGCGCGATGTCGACGGTGTCGGTGATGATGATTTTCGGCTTCTCGATGCCGAAGAAGTCGGCCCATTCCTGCGCGGTCTTCTCGATGTCGTGGACGAGAATGCCGATCTGCGTGACGATTTTCGTGCCCAGAACGTTCTCTGCCATGGATGATGACGCTCCTTCATCGCTTGATAGTGGTGTATGAATCAGAATGCGGCCTGGCCGCTGATGCTCAGGCAGGCCTGCATGATCATACCGTGCCCTGAATCAGGCATGTGCCAAAACCTGTAAACACGTGTTCACACCAGTCAACAAAAGACCGACGCTCACAGGCTTCGGCATGAATCGCGGATCATCAGCTCCACCGGCGCGACGTATGGTTCGGAGAATGGGGCGCCCGTCTCGATATAGCGGATCAACCCGTCTGTGAGCTGCTTCGTCAGCGACTTGAAATCGACGCGAATGGTCGTGAGAGCGGGCTGCCGCATGGCGCTCAGCACGTGGTCGTCAAAGCCGATGATCGACATGTCATCGGGCACGCGCAGGCCGCGCTCCTCGAGCGCCTTCATGGCGCCGAAGGCGACGCTGTCGTTCGCGGCGATGATCGCGGTCGGCCGCGGCTTGCCGCTCGCCAGAAGCCGGCTGACGGCTTCGTACCCGGCCGGCTCGTGGAAGTCGCCGGGCATCACCCAATCCGGGTTGATCGCAAACCCGCGGCGCTCCATCGCGCGGCGGAACGACTCGTACTTGTCCGGCCCCGAATAGCGGTTCATCGCGCCGTTGATGATGCCGATATCGCGGTGGTTCAGCTCCGCCAGATAGCCTACGGCCAATTCCATGCCGGTCGCGTTGTTGAAGTTCACGACCAGGCGGTTCGGATCGGACTTGCCGGGCAGATGCTGGTCGACGATGCCGACGGCGAACCCTTCGGCTATGAGCGATTCGATCAGCGGCTCCTCGTTGGGCGCGCCGATGAAAATGCCGCCGTCGATGCGGCGCTGATAGAAAATTTCTTTCACGCGTCTGACCGCATCGCCGTCCGCGGTGCTGCGAAGAATATGCGTCAGGACGTAGTAGCCGCAGCCCGACGCGTTCTCGATGACGCTGGAGATGAGCAAGTTCGCGACGATATCGCCGGCCACGCTGCCGGCATCCACGAGGAAGAGTCCGATCGTGCGCGTCTTCTTGCCGGCCAGCACCTGGGCGGACATGTTCGGGAAATAGTTGTATTCCTCGATGATGCGCATGACCTTCTCCCGCGTCTCGGGCGGGACATTGGGGTAGTTGTTGACGACGCGGCTGACGGTGCTGCGCGACACACCGGCCATCCGCGCGATCTCCACGCTGTTGATCTCGTTCCGTCTCGAGGCCATGCGGCGAAAACCTCCATTGTAACGCGCGTTCATTCTTGATGCTACATGCCGGCCGACCGGCTGTCAACAACGGAAAACGGAAACCGGAAAACGGCGAAAACGGCCCGCGCTTTCCGGTCGGTCAGATGCGGCTTTGTTGCGACGAAAGAGAGAAGCCGTTACAAGCGGGAAGCCTGTTACGGCTTGCCAATAAAAAAATTGCGGGCGAACCCGCAATTTCGTGAGTGTGTAAATGGTCGAGACGACAGGATTTGAACCTGCGACCTCTTGGTCCCGAACCAAGCGCTCTACCAAGCTGAGCCACGTCTCGAAGCACTGTCATTCAAACAAGCAATGATGATTTTAGCACAGCCGGATGGCGTTGTAAAGGGCTTGACGCAAAAAAATTTGGCAACATCGATGGTGTGGGGGATCGGGTATGGGAGGAGCTTCGATGGCTGCTCCTGTCGCATGAAGATTTTTTGCTCGCAGTTTAGTTGATGTTTAGTTCTTCTTCATAAAGAAAATAAGTTCAGCCAGATTTCGGTTGACAAATGGCACGATTTGTGCGATTTTTTAGTAAACCAAATGTTTGTATTGATGATTAGTTGAATTGAAGTTTAGTACCTGAGGGAGGTCATCCGAAATGATTCAGCATCCGTTCGACGTGCCCGGGCAGAAAAAGATCCGCCTGATCATCAATACGGACGCCAAAAACGAAGCGGACGATCAGTTCGCCATCGTTCACGCGCTGCTCACGCCCCGGTTCATCGTGAAAGGCATCATCCCGGCCCATTTTGGCGAGAGAAGGACGACCGCGTCGATGCAGGAGAGCTATGACGAGGTCGTCAAGCTGCTGGATCTGATGAACCTGACGGGACAAGTTCCGGTGTACAAGGGAGCGGAGAGGGCGATTCCGGATGAAGAAACCCCGTTGATGTCGGAAGGCGCGGAGCTCATCATCCGCGAAGCGCTCTCGGATGACCCGAAGCCGCTCTACGTCATTTTCCTGGGGCCGCTTACGGATCTCGCTTCCGCGTATCTGAAAGAGCCTTCGATCGCCGGCAGGCTGACGGCGGTATGGATCGGCGGCGGGGCATGGCCGAACGGGGAGACCGAATTCAATCTGAGCAACGACATCAACGCGGCGAACGTCATCTTCGGATCGAATATGCCGCTCTGGGTCATTCCGCGCAACGTCTACTCGACGATCCGGGTCAGCATCGCCGAACTTGCCGTCAAGGTGAAGCCGTGCGGCGCGATCGGCGCGTACCTGTATCAGCAGCTCGTCGATTTCAATCTTCAAATGGGCGACAATTCGCGGTGGCCGAAGGGCGAAATGTGGAGCCTGGGCGACTCGCCGGCGGTCAGCGTGCTGCTGGATGACCACGAGTACGGGTACGAAATGAAGCCCGCGCCGCGGATCACGAAGGACATGCGCTATGTGCATGAACCGACGGACCGCATGATCCGGTGGTACCATTTTATCGATCCGCGGTTTACGCTGGAAGACATGTTTGCCAAGCTCCGGATTCATTACGGTTCCTGATTCCGTTCTGAATATGACATTGCAACCAAAACCCTCCCGGCGGTTCGATATCGTTCCGCGGGAGGGTTGGTTGCGTTCATGGCGATTGGTGTTCCATCGCGCCGTTTCGGCGCCCGTTCCTCCGTCGCCCCGGCAACCGCACAGGCAACGGAACGTCCGTCAGGACCTCAATGACGCCGGGAATGGACAGCAGAAAATCCAGGGTTTCTTCCGCCATCAGCCGCTCCGAGCTGATGTTCAGTCGAATCCGCCACAGGTTCGGTTCGACATCCCGGGCAACCTTCAGGGAGGTGAGCGAAAGACCCGAATCGGCCATCAGCCGGATCGCGCGGCTGACGTCGTTTTGGCTGCCGCTGATTTTCATCGTCCATTCGCCCAGCTTTCGTCTGCTGATCACCCGCTTTTCCAATTTGTTCAGCAAGAACAACGAAACCAGTACCATCAAGGTGGTAAAGGCGGCCGCGAAATAGCTGCCCGCTCCCACTCCGATGCCGATGGCCGCCACGACCCACAGGGAGGCCGCGGTCGTCAATCCGGATATGGTCGAGCCCGTCCTCAGGATGGTGCCGGCGCCGAGAAAGCCGATTCCGCTGACGATTTGCGCCGCCAGCCTTGCCGGATCCGTCCGGACGTTCGGTTCATAGACGAACTCGGAAAAACCGTAAATGGACAGCATGGTAATCAGAGCCGAACCCACACACACCAAGATGTGCGTGCGGAATCCCGCAGAGTGGTTGCCCCTCTCGCGTTCGATGCCGATGATTCCTCCGAGCACGACCGCCAGACTTATTCGGAGCGTGGCTTCCCCCATGCTCAATTGCCAAAGGGAAGGATCAGCCATGATCATACGGGTTCCTCCCTGCTGTCACTACACCGCGAACATTTCTTTCAAATCGGCGAACACATAGTCCGGCCGGATTTCGCATCCCGTCAGATCATCGATTCCGGTCACTCCGGTCAACACCAATGCCGTGCCCATGCCGCCGTTGATGCCCAGCATGATGTCCGTCTCGAGACGGTCTCCGGTCATCAGGCACCGATGTGCGGGAACGTTCAGGTGCTCCAGTGTTTTTTGCACATAGAACTTTTCGGGCTTCCCGGTGACGGCAGCAATCCTGCCCGCGGCCGCGCTCTCAATCGCTTTGGCGATTCCCCATGTATCGGGAATGATGTCCTGGAAAACGGGACAATAAGGATCGGCATTCGTGGCCACCAGACTGGCCCCGTTCCGCACCGCTTTCATGCCCAAGTAAAGTTTCCCGTAGTCGAACCTGCGATCCATTCCCACCAGCAGATGCGTGGCTTCGTAAGGATCGTCGGTCGTCCGGATGTCGAGACCGACAATTTCCTTCGTCAGCGCTTCCTCTCCTATGATATAGACCACCGCGTCCGGATAGCGTTCCCGAAAGTACAGCCCGGCCATATAGGCCGCCGTAATCACCTGGTCCAGGGATAATTCAATTCCCATGTGCCGCAGGCGCTGCCTGCAGTCGTGACGCGTGTAGACCGATGTGTTGGTCACCATCATAATTTGCTTGTTCCGGCTGCGCAGCAGGGAAATCGCTTCTTTGGCGCCCGAGAGCAGTCTGGATCCCGCATAGATGGTTCCGTCCAGATCAAACAGATAAGCGTCATATCTGGACAAATCAATTGCGCTCATATCATCCGGTTCTTTCCTGTCATGATAACCCCAGTTTTTGGATCAGGAGCTGTTTCCCGACGCGCAATTTTTCCAGCTCGCATCCCGGTGTGTACTCGAGAATCAACAGGCAATCGGGCGAGACTTCCTTCAGCGCCTCGTAGATCGGCTCCCATTCGATCGAGCCTTCTTCGATCGGCAAATGCTCGTCGCCGCGTCCGGAATTGTCGTGCAAATGCAGGGAATTCAGCCGGCGTCCGATGCGGCGGATCATGTCGGGAATGTCCCAGTTGTTCAGTCTCGCGTGACCGGTATCCACCAGGTAGCCGGCGTTGTCGTCGAAAGGCTCCAGGAAGGCGCAATACTCATCCTGCGTAAAGATGGAAGCGCCGTGATAGCCCACGTTTTCCACGGCAAGCTTTACGCCGAGCGGTTTCGCGATTTCGTTCAGGCGATGCACGTATTCCTGCGCCCGCTGCCGCGCGATGCTTTTGTCGAACGCGGGCGAGAAAGCGAATCCGGGGTGGATGACGACGTGCTCAGCCTCCAATTCATGCGCGAACTCGATCGCTTTCCGGTACTCCTCGAACGTTGCCTCCCGGATCGTGCGGTTTTCGCTCGTCAAATTGGTGTCCCAGGCCGGCGGATGGATGGAAAAGCCGACGTCGAATTTGCGCAACACACCGACGATTGACCGCATCTTCTCCTGCATATCGTCCCAATGGATGCCGTCAAGCAGCAGTTCCACGATATCCGCTCCATGGGCGATCAAGGCTTCGACATTTCGCTCCACGTCCTGGGTCAACAGAGGCAAGTCGGAGTAGCAGATCTCTTTTCTCACGGTGTGTTCCTCCCCGCCGATTCTTTGGTGAAGATCAGCTTGTTTTCCGAAATGTTCAGGGAAATCATCTTTCCGTTTTGAAGCAGGACATCGTTGGGCACATCCATCAGCAGCCGCTGGGTTCCCGTATCGGCGATGACCCGGAACCGGTCTCCGAGAAAAATCACTTCGCTGACCGTGGCGGCAAAGCTGTCGGGGCCGTCGGCGATCGAAATGTCCTCCGGCCGCACGAACACCGTCATCAGATCGCCGTCCGTCAACGGTTGTTCACCGGTATAGCGCAGCTCGTGGAAGCCGACATTGACCCTGAAGCCGTCATCCCGCTTTCGGGCTATCCCTTCCAGGCGATTGACCTGGCCGACAAATTGGGCGACAAACGCAGACGCGGGGTGATGATAAATTTCTTCCGGTTTACCGATCTGCTCGATCTTTCCCTTGTTCATGACGGCGATCCGATCGGCGATGGCCATGGCCTCGATCTGGTCATGCGTCACATAAATGGTCGTAATTTTCAATCGCCGGAACAATTGGGCCAGCTCGATACGCAAATGTTCCTTCAGCTGGGCGTCCAGCGCGGTAAGCGGTTCGTCCATGAGCAGCAGGTTCGGTTCGATCGCCAGTGCCCTGGCCACGGCCACACGCTGCTGCTGCCCCCCGGAGAGTTGGGAAGGATAGCGCTTCCGCCATTGCTCCAGGTTGACCAGCTCGATCATTTCATTCACTTTTCTGATGATTTCCTGCTTCGGTTTTTTCCGCACTTTCAGGCCGAACCCGATGTTTTCTTCCACGGTCATCGTCGGAAACAGCGCGTACTGTTGAAATACAAGGCCGAATCCCCGTTTTTCCGGAGGCAAATCCGTAATGTCCGCTCCACCCACGTGGATGCGCCCGCCGCTCGGATTCTCCAGTCCGGCGATCAGCCGGAGCAGCGTGCTCTTGCCGCAGCCCGACGGTCCGAGCAGGACCAGCACTTCTCCTTCCTGCACCTCGAGACGGATCGGCTGCAAGGCTTCGGTTCCGTCAGGATAAGTCTTGAACACGTCCTCTATGCGGATATATGCCCGGTTATTCATGCGGTTCAGCTCCCACCGTTACGCGTCAATGCGGATGTTTGATTCAATTTGTGCAGCAAAAACATCAATGGAATGGCAATGATGAGAAAGATCACCGTATACGCGCTGCCGATCTCTATGCGCAGAGAAGCATAGGCTTCATATAGTCCCACCGGGAGGGTTACCCTGAGCGGAGTATAGAGAAAGAACGTCATGTTGAACTCACCCAGCGACAGGAGAAAGACCAGCATCGCCCCGGAAAGCACGGCCGAACGGATGCTGGGCAAAATCACCCGGAAGAACCGGTAAAACGGCCCGGCTCCGAGGCTTGCGGCGCCTTCGTCCAGCAGCTTGAAATTTTTCGTGCGCAGCGTGCCCAACACGGTGCGGAACATCAACGGAAACGTCACGATGATATGGCCGATCAGGATCAAATATCCATCCTCGCGAAACATCGCGTGGGTCTGAATCAGCGCCAGCGCGGTCGCCACCCCCGGAATGCCGAGCGGCAAGGTCAAAACTTCTTCCGCCAGCTTCATCCAGCGGCTGGACGACTGGGAAAAACGGTAGGCCGTCATCGTGCCGAGAATGATGTTGATCAATACCGTCAGCAGCGAAATGATGAAGGTGAACAAAATGGTATCGCCGTAATACCGGAACACATCCTGGTACCATTTCAGCGTCCACCCTTTGGAAAACATGCTGGTTCCCCAGTACGCCGAGAAAGAACCGACAATGGTGAACAAAATCGGCAAAATGATAAAGGCGCTGACAACCAGAATGAGCATGTAGACCAGAATTTTTCCCCAATTTATCACGCTACCGCCCCTTTTTCTCCAATATGAAACGGTTCAACGTGTTCATGGCCACGCAGATCAATCCGATGACCACGGCGATGGCGCAGGCCGCTTCGATCTTGAAGCTGAGCGTGTACTCGTTGTACATCAAGATCGGCAAGATTTCGAACTGGTTCGCCAACGTGAATGCCGTGCCGAACGCGCTCATTGACGTGGAGAACGCCAGGGCGCCCGTGGCCAGGAAAATGGGAAACAAAGTCGGCAGAACCACATACCGGATGGCCTGCCACGGTGTCGCGCCGATGGAACGGGCGGCGTCTTCCAGCGTGCGGTCGAATTCCTTGACCGCCCCGTAAAGCGCGAGAATGCAACGGGGAATCTCAAAATACAGATACGCCAGAAAGATGCCGAGAATGGTGTAGGCGATGTTCAGCATGCGCTCGCCGGTCAGCCATTGCATGAGCATGGGAACAATGCCGGTCGCCCCGAACAGAATGATGATCATGAACCCGACGACCACACCGGGGAACGACATCGGAAACGTCAGCAGGGTAAAATACGCGGTCTTTCCGAAAAATTCGTTTCTGGCCAGGAAGAACGCCAGCACCCCGGACAGGACAAGCGACACCAGCGTCGCCGCCAAAGCCAGCAGAAGGCTGTTGATTACCGCCCGAAAATAGTACGGGTCCATGAGCATCAGGGTGTAGTTGTTCAACGTGAGGGCGCCATCGGCGCCCCGCAGACTGGTCAGGATCAGCACGACCAACGGATACAGAAAGAAGTATCCGAAAATGATCGTGATGGGCAACAGAAATGCGACGGTCCTGCTGGTTCTCATCCGCTGTTCATCTCCGACGATATTAGTTGCCGCTTACGACTTCGCTTTTCCACCGTTCAATCACGTCATTTTGCACGTCGTTCATCTTGACGAAATCGACGCTCATCGCGCGCTCGTAATCGCTGTCCGGCAGGAACTTTTCCTTGGTTTCCTGCGGAATATCGACGTTGCGGATCGGTTTCACGAAGCCGCCCGCGAACAGGGACTGTCCTTCGTCGGAGAACAAATAATCCAGATATTTTTTCGCGTTCTCCTTGTGCGGCGCGTTTTTCACAAGCGAAATCGCATACGGAATTTTCAGCGATCCTTCCGACGGAATGACCACTTCAATGGGAGCGTTGTCATTGTATTTCATCTTGTAGCCGTTGAAGTCGGCGTCGATCAAAATCGGAATTTCGCCTTTCATGACCTTGGCGGTGGCCGTCTGTTTCGGATGGATGGCGCCGTTCGCCTCAAGACGTTTCAGATAATCGAAGCCCTTGTCCCAGTCGTCCAGCGTTCCGCCCATGGCCAGGTTTGCCGCGGCGACCACGCTGTATCCGACGGCGGCCGACGTCGGATCGAGGAAGCCGACTTTCCCTTTGTATTCGGGTTTCAGAAGGTCTTTCCAGGATTTCGGAACCGGCGTATTTCCCAATACATCCGTGTTGACGATAAAGGCGATGGCTCCATAGTGCAGCGTCATCCATTTGCCGTCAGGATCTTTGAGATCGTCCGGAATTTCGTCGAAATGCTGGGGCTTGTAGCCTTCCACCACATCTTTCTCCACCGCCTGCGGACCGAACACGATCCCGTAGTAAACGACATCGGCTATGGGATTGTCCTTTTCGGAGATAAGCGCGGTCAGCGACTGCCCGCTGTTCTTGTTGTCCGGCGGCACGCGAATGCCCGTCGCCTTTTGGAAGTTCTCGTGGATCTTTTCCCAGTTCGCCCACTCGGGCGGATTGTTGTAGGCGATCACCACATTGTCTTCGCTTCCGCCGCCTCCCGCTGTTCCGCTGTCGGCTTTGCCGGAAGAACAAGCGGCCAACACCACCACCAACCACACACTCACCAAACCGGCAGTCCATTTTTTCATTGCTAGCCCCTCCTTGAACTCGTTCTTGAAAAATGCGGGATTCTCGTGGTCAGTCTGTCGCCGGCGCTTTGTGGCATCCCCCCTTGTCAGAATATCCCCCGAAAGATTCGAAAAATAAAAAACCGCATAGTTCAGCCTTTTGCAACAAAAGGAAGAACTATGGGTTTTCACTGGACTCCACCCATGTGCTTTTGCTTGAGAAGACTATGAAATTATGTCCTGCCCGCAACCGGGGCGCTTGACCTTCGTCGCCTCTCAACGGGGCAGGTTCCAAAGCTCGGACTTGCTCAGAGACACCGCGTCGGCGCCGGCGTTGAGCGCATCATTCACGTGCCGGGCGGAACTGATCAATCCTCCGACGATGATCGGTTGGCGGATAAACTCCTTGTACATCTTGATGACGGATGGAGCGATCCCCGGCATGATCTCGATGGCGTCCGGTTCGTTCTCCTGAATCGTCTTGATGGACGTGTGGAAGGAAGCCGTGTCGATGAGAAATACGCGTTGAACCGTCAGCAATCCTTCTTTCTTGGCCGCGCGGATCATGGCGCTCTTGGTGGTGAAAATACCCAGAGGCCTCACGTATTTGCTCAGAAACACGAAGGCTTCTTTGTCCCCGGACAATCCCTTGACCAGGTCGGCATGCAGGAACAGCGGTTTCTGGCGGACCTTCTCCTGAAAATCTTCCGTCAGCAACTCCGTAATCCTGGCGTGCATCAGCAGAACGGCGCAGGCGCGGGACCGAAGTGCTTCAGACAGATGATCGGTATCGGTTGCGGCGATGATTTTGCTGTACTGAAACACGCCTCGGATGTCCATATGGCCTTCACCAACCTGTCTCAATAATACTAATACCACACAGTGAAAGGGTTTACAAGCCCCCTCGGTGATATCATTTTGCCGGATGCTTTTTCCTGACGCCAACATGCACGGCCAGCGCGAAGGCGGCGATGTCGATGATCAGCGCCGTCCCGGGTATTGTTCCCCAATAAACGCCCGGCCCGAATGAAATTTTTCAAACCCCGGAAGGAATATGATGGAATATGTCGAAAAGAAACGGCCGGTCTGCTCCGATGCAAGGTATACCATAAACCCGGGGGAAACACCGTGCAACGGACGTTGCCGCCGGTCATGCTGTTCCTGTGCTGGAGAAAGTTGGGATTTATCGGGAAGCTGGCGGCCATTGCGTGGACGTTCGGCTTCGTGTTTTTTGTCATCATTCCGATCACGCTTCGCATCCTGCCGGAATCCGGAGATGTCGACCCGATCGGACGGGAACAGGGAAACCGGGAAGCTGCCGCGTTCTCGCGGACAGACGTAGTCGAACGAACAGACGACGTATGGAGCGTCGGGAATTACCTGGAAAACCTGCGCGCTTCCGATGTGCTTGTCGGAGACGCCCGGTGTGCGGACCGATCGTTCTTCCGATGGATCGAGGATCATTTTACGCTTCCGGAAGACGAGGATTTTCTGGTCGTGCATGAAGCGTGGACCTTGTTGAGCGACAAGGCAAGACCATGATCCGGCCATGCCATGACAAAACCCTCCCGCGCGCAAATTGCGGGAGGGCCGGTTTGCAAATGAAACTGGCGCGCCACGGTGGGACTCGAACCCACGACGCACAGTTTAGGAAACTGTCGCTCTATCCGGCTGAGCTACGGGCGCGCAGCAAAAAGTATTATACCACATTGCCGCCCGCGACGGAAGGGACGGCGGCCTGAATATCGTTGCCGCGTGAGCCGCCGCGCATCAACCGCCGTACCTGGAGTCGTTGAACAGATAAGTCTGCGACGAGCGTTCCGCATTGGCCATACTGGCCGTCGGTTCGGACGCGGCGAAGTTCGGCGCGTCGTTGCCCATCAGCGCCTGGCGCAGTTTCTCGGTCTTCTCGCGGTAGTACGATTCGATCTGGGTCCTCAGAATGTAGGAGCGCAGCCATTGCGCATGGTCGTCTTTCAGCTCGATAATGCGCGTTCCGCAGCGGAAGCCGTTCTTGTGGCGCTGCAGATGAATGATCTCCGTCCTGCACTCGAACTGGACGCCGAGATCGAGCTGAAGGTGCAGTTGGTTGCGCGCCTGCAGCGGAAGGTCGACGTCGATCAGCAAACCGATGCCGGTCAGGCTGATGTTGTCCAGACGGATGTTCAGCGGCTCCTGGAACTTGCGCTCCACCTTGCGTGCATACTCGAACAGGCTGAGCACCCGCGCTTGTTCATTGACCGGCACCCGCGGGTCCTGGCGCTTGTCCTGGAATTTGCGGCGGTTCTCGGGCGGATTCAGCACGACCAGCGCGCCGGAATCCTTCGCGAGCACCGTCGATTCGAACACGTAGATGCCGCCTTTGGCATAGATCATGATCTTGACCTTCTCGCCGAGCATGAACTGATCGTATTGCGGAAACTCGATTTCCAGCAGTTCGCCTGCGACATACGTCAGCGTGCCTGTCGAAACGAATCCTTTCTTCTCGACGACGGCTTTCGCGTCGATCAGCACCGAGATGTCGTAACCCATCGAATGTTTGGACAGCTTCGATGACGAGGAAGTATTCGAAAGCGACATGGACTTCCACAACTCCTCTCTGCTTGGATTTTGACGCGTCTATAACACAAAAACCACCCCTGATTAGCAGGGATGGTCTACCCATAACGTGCCGAGAGTAGTACATCCGAATCCCGGTAACCAGGCGATCATAGCTCTCATAGAGCCTTAGACCCTTAGCTTTGCGTCCTTGCCTTTCGACAAGTTTGCCCTTGACTGATTCGATGCCGGCATAGATTTCGAAAAAAATTCAAGAATCTGCAAGCACCATTATACTTCAGATTGTATTTGAATGGCAATGAAAATTTTCATGAGGGCGGCGCCGCATGTCCCCGGCACTACCGCATGTCGAAAACCGGCAGAAAAAAGTGGAGTCCAATCGACAAAAACTTACAAATTCTGTGGATCAAGAAGTGTATAATGGAAGCACAATCCATAACTTCTATCGGGGGAGACTGAGGCAGATGAAGAAAAAACGCTTGCTGGGACAACTGCAAACGCTTCGCTTTCGTCTGCACGAACTTGCGGAAGCAAGAGGAAGTCTTACCGACCCGGAAGTCCTCGCCCTGAGCGAAGAGGCGGACAGGCTGATCGTCGCATTGCAGCAACTGCAGCGGGATGAGTTGACCATTCCCGACAAAAAAGCACCCCGCTTATGAACGATTGCGCAACGCCCGGAAGAAGCCGGTGAGCATTTCGGAGCATTCGCTTCGCAGCACATCGGACGTGACTTCAGCACGATGATTGAATCGCTTGTCCTGCAACAAATTCATCAGCGTGCCCGCGCAGCCTGCCTTCGGATCGTCCGTTCCATAGACGACGCGAGCGATCCGGGACTGCAGGATGGCGCCGGCGCACATTGGACATGGTTCCAATGTGACATACAGCGTGCAATCGAGCAGCCGCCAGGCGTTCAGACGCTCGCTGGCCTGGCGGATGGCCAAGATTTCGGCATGGGCGGTCGGATCGCGCATCGTCTCGCGCAGATTGTGGCCTCTGCCGATGATCTCCCCGTTCCTGACTATCACTGCGCCGATCGGGACTTCCCGCAATGACGCTGCTTTCCTCGCTTCTTCAATGGCTTCGCGCATGAAGCGCACGTCGTCCTCGGACACCATCATTCGTCTGCCCCTCCTCCGTTCGTTCCAGTGCGTTTGCCGTCTATACCGCGAACAGACATTCGTTGTTAACACGATGTGCATAATTCTGTGGATAACCGGAGAGTTGTTCACAGATATCCACATAACTGACAAGAAAGCATGACACTTATCCGCAATTTTTGGTTGGTCCGTTGGGAAGGAGGTGCCCGGGTTGTCATTCAAAATCAGGTTGACCTTGATTCTCTCAACCGTCGTCATCCTCTTCCAGACACTCACCGTCATTGTGAACGATATTGCCATGCGGGTCAACCTGAAGTGTGAAGTGAAAGAGCTGCTCCACAGCATCGCCGCGAGCGCTTCGGAGCATGCCGCCCGGCAGTTGCAGTCGCAAGGCGGGGCGGGCGCGAACCTCGCCGCCCTTGATCCGGCCGAACTCATTCAGAATTATATGGCCCTGCACAAGTACATCATGGAGATTGCGGTATTTCATCTGACGGAAGCAGGCGACCCCGATCCCGCAGCCGCGCGGGAGGCGGGGAGTGCGGCGGCGCTTCCCGCCGGACGTCTGCTGTACGGTGGCTACGGCCAGCATGCGGCGGAGACGGATGCGGCCGATCTGGCCGAAGCCATGCAACGGGGCCAGGTCTACCGTTCGCTCAGGAGCGGCGGCCGGACGATCATGATCGGCACGTTCGGCTTTCCCGATTCGGACTCGCTTGCCGTGCGCGTCGCGGCCGACCTGTCTCCCATGTACCAGATGATCACGGACACGCGCAACCAGCAGATCGCCCTTTACGCCATCCTGCTCCTGGTGGCGGTCTTCGTCAATTACGGGCTCGCCTATATGCTGGTTCGGCCGCTGCGCCACATTCTGGGCAAAGTGGATGAAGTGGCTTCCGGACGATTCGACACGCCGCTTGTCGTGAGCCGCAGGGACGAAATCGGCCAACTGGCCGAACGGATCAACGCGATGGCGAAGAACCTGGACGTCTATACGGCCAAGCTCAAGAAGGCGTTCGAAGAAAACCGGTCGATGAAGGAATACCTGGAATCGATCATCAACCATACGACGGACGCGATCCATATCGAGGACGTGAACGGTGTCCTGATCCGCGTCAATCCGGCGTTCGAGAAAATGTTCGGATGGAGCGAGGAGGAGGCGGCGGGACGACGATTGCCGATCGTCCCCGAAGTTCGCATGAAAGAGGAGCGCGAAGCCCGGGAGGCGCTGCTGGCCGGGCATATGCTTCCGGCGCGCGAGACGGTCCGCCGCAGGAAAGACGGCTCCTGCTTCGAAGTCAGCGTCACCACCTCGGCGATCCGCGACCGCAACGGCGTCATCCAGGCCTTCGCGAGCATTACGCGCGACATGACGAATCGGAACAAGATGGATGAGCTGCTGCGCCGCTCGGAGAAGCTGAACACCGTCGGCCAGCTTGCCGCCGGGGTGGCCCACGAGATCCGCAATCCGCTCACGACGTTGCGCGGATTTCTGCAGCTTCAACAGCAGACGAACAAGCTGAATCAGCGGCACATCGACATCATGCTGTCCGAGCTCGACCGGATAAACCTGATTGTCAGCGAATTTCTCATCCTTGCGAAACCGCAGGCGACGAAGTTCCGGATTCAGGACGTGCGCTTCATTCTGGGCGATGTCATATCGCTGCTCGACAGCCAGGCGCATTTGTGCAATATTGTGTTCACCACATCCTTTGACAACGAGCCTTGCGAGGTGGCCTGCGAGGAGAACCATCTGAAGCAGGTGTTCATCAATGTGCTGAAAAACGCGATCGAGGCGATGCCCAAGGGCGGCGAGATCGAGATCGAAGCGCGGAATCAGCCGGATTGGATCGTGATCACCATCCGGGATCACGGCGTCGGCATATCGGAAGACATGATTCCGAAGCTGGGCGATCCGTTCGTGACCAGCAAGGAGTCGGGAACCGGGCTCGGCATCATGATCAGCCAGCGAATCATTCAGAGCCATCAAGGGACGATGGAGATCCGCAGCGCCGTCGGAAAAGGCACGACCGTTACGATCAACCTGCCCGCGGTTCAATGAACAGGCTCTGTAGCCAGGCAATGAACAACAGTCAACGAAAAGCCCCCTGTGCCGCGCACAGGGGGTTCAATGATTGCGAATCATTCATTGCCGCCGGCATTCTCGCCGGCATTGCCGCTGACACTGCCGCCGGACACATTCAGCGCTTCGACGGCTTCGGTGTTCGTAAACTTGCGGATGATGGAGACTTCGACGCGCCGGTTCTTCGCCCGGCCTTCGGGCGTGTCGTTGTCCGCCACGGGCCGGAACTCTCCGTATCCGGTCGAGCTGATCAGACGGGGATCGAGATCGCCGGCCTCGATCAACACCCGCATGAAGTTGATCGCGCGTTTCGCGCTGAGTTCATAGTTGGACTCGAATTCGAACGTATTGATCGGCTGGTTGTCGGTATGCCCGTCCACGGAGATTTCGTAGCCAGGGAAATTTTTCAGCATCGTGCCGATCGCCTGACCGAGCTCCCTGGCTTCCGGCGTAAGGTCCGCCTTGCCGGAAGCGAACAGCGCGTTGTCGCTGATGATGATGAGCAGGGACGAATGATTCAATTGGACATCGAGCTGTGTCGTCAGATTGTTCTGCTGGATATACTGACTGAGCTGGTCGCGCAACTGCTCGAACTCGTGCTGCTCCTGTTCCGCCTCGCGCGCCCCTTCGCTGGTGGTGCCTTTCCCGCCGGACAACCGGATCATGTCGGTCGAGTTTGTCATTTGGTCCACGGACATGACAACGGCGGATTGATCCAGGACGCCGATGCCGCTGTTGAACGCGATGCTGAACGCCCGGCTCATCTCCTTGAACTTCTGCGCGTCGACGGAACTCATCGCATAAAGCACGATGAACAGCGCAAGCAACAGCGTGAGCAGATCCGCGTAGGGTACGAGCCAGGTCTCGTTCGGGTGCTCTTCCGGTTCCTCGTGTCTATGCCGTCTGCTCAACGCCTCTCGCCTCCCTTTCAATCATCGCTTGCCGCTCCTGCGGCGTCAGGAAGACGGACAGCTTCTGGTTGATGGCAATCGTGGAGACGCCGGATTGGATCGACAGAAGACCTTCAACCATCATGAGCCGGAGCTCGGTTTCCCGCTTGGACAGCCGTCTCAGCTTGTTGGAGATCGGATGCCAGAGCACGTAACCGGTAAAAATACCAAGCATCGTGGCGATGAACGCGGCGGCGATGGCATAGGCGAGCTGGCCCATGTCGCTCATGTCGGAGAGCGCGGCGATGAGGCCGATGACGGCGCCGAGGACGCCGAGCGCCGGAGCGTACATGCCGGCCTGGGAGAAGATTTGCGCTCCCGCCTTGTGCCGCTCTTCGGTCGCGTTGATTTCTTCCAGGAGAACGTCGCGGACGAAATCCTGATCCTGGCCGTCGATGATCATCCGCATGCCGTTCCGGAGGAACGGATCTTCGATGTCATCCACCCGGGACTCCAGCGCCAGCAGACCTTCGCGGCGGGTGATCGTCGCCCATTCCATGAACAGCCGGATCAATTCTTCGCGCGAGACCAGCTCTTGCTTCTTGAAAAGAATTCGGATCAGTGCGGGAAACTTCTTCAGTTCGGACATCGGAAAAGCCATGAATAGCGATGCGGCCGTACCGACGAGAATGATGACGTAAGCGGCGGGGTTGATGAGCTGAACCAGAGGCGCGTGTTTCAGCATCATGCCCCCGATCACCGCCACAATGCCGAGAATGATGCCGGTAATGGTCGATTTTTCCATAGGACACCTCGCACTGACTTTAAGGGATGATGATGGACCGTTGTACGGATTGCGGCATGAATCGGGTTCGATCGACATGCCATATAGTATTTATCGTCAATCTTGCGGAGATTATTAGATTTTAAGCGCATACGGTGCGGGAAAATGCTGCGGCGACGAAAGGACGGATGCATATGGGAGTCAGACACGGCCGGGCGTACGGAGACATTTTGCGGGAGCTGACCGAGGCGGTCGGCGGCATCGAGGACAGCTACCGATTGTGCGGCATGGAAGCGGAAGAATGGGCCGGGCTGGGGGAACAGGAGCGGCGCGAAACGCTGGAAGCCATCGCGGACGACGTGTTCTACGGACTCGGGGCGCAGCCGGTCATCGCCGTCGGAACGGGGAAAGTCGTTTACCGCCCGAAGTTCCACGTCATCGAAGTTTCCGTCAGCGCCAGGGAAAGCCGCATCGTCCGGCTCATCTAATTTTCCGGGTAAAGCTTTACATTGGATTACAAAATCCGTACAATCGAGATAATATCATGATGTGATAAAATCTGACATTATCCCCCTCGAGGAGTCCAAAAAAATGTCGCTGAATTGCACGGTGCACCCCGACATGCTGGACGAACGTGTTTTGATGCCCTATTTTCAGCCCATTCTGGCGTTGGAAAGCCGGCTCGTGATCGGCTATGAGGTGCTGGGCCGGTACCGCACGGACGAAGGAGCGGCCAGTCTCGGTCCGTTCTTCACGGATGCGAACGCGGATGTCCGCGAGCAGATCCGGGTCGATCGCATCATACGGGAACAGGCCATTGCCCGTCTGGCGAAGACGACGGAAGCGCAGCGTCCCCTGCTGTTTCTGAACGTCAAGCCGTCCTGGATGGATCAGGCCTATCTGCGCGAAGGGAAGCTGCAGACGCTTCGCATGCTGGAGCGGCACGGGATCGCCCCGGACAGGGTGGTCATCGAAATTACGGAAGACAGCTTTGCCGGATCCATGCAGCAACTGAGCGATTGCGTGAGCATCTATCGCAGCGCCGGCTGCCGGATCGCCATCGACGACACCGGAACCGGGTTCAATTCGGCCGACCGGATCGCCGAGCTGAACCCGGACATTCTGAAGGTGGACATCCATCTCATGAAGCGCAGCGCCAGCCACAGCGGGTACCTCGCCGTGCTCCGCAGCTACTCGGTCCTTGCCGAACAGATCGGGGCGTCGCTTCTGATCGAAGGCGTCGAGACCGAAGATGATCTGCAGCGGGCCATCCAACTGGGCGCCCGTTATGTGCAAGGATATTTGTTCGCGGCGGCCGGGCCGGATTTTCAGCCGAAGGACCGGTACGCCGGCATCGTGGATCGGGGACTTGCGCAGCATCGCCGCAGCGTCAGGCGGTCGGAAGCCCGCTGGCGGGAAACCGGCGAGTTGCTGGCCGATTGTCTGCGGTCCGTGCGGCGCGGCATGGGAGACCCCGGGGGCCCGGCAAGCGATGCCGACCGGTACGACAGGCTTGTCGAGGGACTGCTGGACAGGCTTCCGGACGCGTGCATTCGCGTCTATCTGTGCCGGGAGGACGGCGAGCAGCTTTCGTCGAACTTTCAGCGCGAGAACGGCCGGTGGGTGAAGCAGCCCGAGTACCGCGGCTCGAATTGGAGCTGGCGGCCTTACTTCGTGGCGGACATCCTGCTTCCCGCGGACGGCATGAACGCGAACATTTCCCGAATCTACGCGGATCTCGGCACGGGCAAGTGGATCCGCACAATTTCCGCTTCGCTTGTGCAAGGACTTATCGTTCTGTTCGATATCGTCGACGACGCGGCGGTCAGGACGGATGGCTCGTGATCCTCGGGTCAGCGGGCCGGTAGACCATGCAATGGAATAGATCGGAGCCGGCGGAGGTCTGGCGGCGGTACGTGTCGTCCAGAACAAAGCCGGCTTTCTCGTAGGCGCGGATGGCGCGGGTATTCCAGGCGAGCACTTCGAGATCGACCTCGACGCCGGGTGAGCGGCGGAGCGCTTCTTCCGCGGCGAGCCGGGTCAGGACGGCGCCCGCGCCCTTGCCGCACAGATCCGGCCGCAGGCCGAGACCGAGACGGGTCACGTTCAGCAGCGGGAAAAATTGGACGTAGCCGATCAGCTCGTTACGGCCGTTCAGCACGGCGGCGTACTGCGTTTCCCGCAGCCAGGGGTCTCCGAACTCCAGGCCGCGGGCGGCCATTTCTTCCCAGGCCGGCCAGTTGAACCGGTCATACGGCGGGGGATAGCGCCAGGCGCAGATCGCTTCGGCATGGGCGGCCGACATCGGAGCGATGCGAATGCCGCGCAAATCCGCGGGAAGCGCGCCGTCTTCGGCGTGATTTGCCATCGTGTCCGTCATCCGCGGAACCCTCCTTGCGGCCGCAGCCAATCTCAACGAACTCTTCACGAAAAAGATTATAACATTGCCGATCGGCCGTGTTATGATAAAGGGTAATTGGCAGCAAGATTGCGCAAAAACGGTCTGACACGGAGATGAACGGGAGCTGGCTATGAACCGATTGATATGGCTCGGCTGCCTGTCCTATATGGTCATCGGCATGGCGCACGTCGTGGCGGGCGCCGTGCTTGTGCCGCTGATCGGCGCGTACGGCGTTGAATACGGGGACGGCGGCCAATTCATCATGAATCAATTTCTCGGATTTCTGCTTGGCGTGCTTGCCGCGCCGCAAGCAACAAAACGGTTGGGACGCAGAAGCGCGTTGATTCTGGCGCTCGGCTGCCTGACCGTCGCGGAAGCGGCTTACAGTCTGCTGCTGCCGTGGGGTTGTATGCTCGCGTTCGCGCCGCTGGCGGGGATCGGATTCGGCATGACGGAAGCGGTGCTCGGCGCGATCATTATCGAGTTCGTGACGGACGGGAAAGCGTCGGCCATGGCGAAGCTCGAGACGTTCTTCGGCGTCGGGGCGCTCGTCATGCCGGGCGTGGCGGGGCAGTTGATCAGTTGGGACGTCTGGCAGATGGCGTTTCCGATCGTGACCGCCTTGTCGGGCATCACGATGCTGCTGTGGCTGACGATGTCGTTCGGGAAGGTGGACGAACTTATTGCCTACCGTTCGGCCGCCGCGGCCGATCGGACGGCCGTCGGCTTGAAGCCGGCCGGCTACGCGCCGGCCGCCTGGCCGCTGCTGCTCGCCGGGACGCTCTATTTCGCGATCTACGTCGGCATGGAGATGAGCTACAGCAACTATTTGCCGGCCATCCTGCTGGAGCGGACCGACATGAACGAAGCGCAAGCGTCGGCTTCGCTGAGCGTATTCTGGGGGACGATGGTTGTCGGCCGGTTGTTCGTGGGGCGCATTGCGGACCGAAGCGGATATTTTCGCTACCTGACGATTTCAACCGCGGCGGGTACGGGCATGCTCGTCTTGATGGCGTTCACGGGCAACGCCGCGTTCTCGCTGATCTGGATCGGGCTGGCGGGACTCGTCTGGTCCGGCGTGTTCGCGGTCGCGCTGCTGTACGTGAATCAGCATATTCCCGGCATGACGGAGCGGACGACGAGCCTGCTCATCGCGGCCGGCGGCGCCGGCGGCGCCCTGATGCCGCGGGCAACCGGATGGTTCATGGACCATTACGGCGCCGAAGGCACGCTGTGGGCGATCGCGGCCGCGGCATCGCTGCTCATCGCGCTGCTGGTTGTCATGGCCCTGACGATCCGGTCGATCCATCAGGGCAAGTTGCGGCACAACTTCCTGGACGCCGGACAATAGAGGGATTTGGACAACACGATGCGGTGGAACCGGTCAATCCTTGAACTTGGGATAACGGGAGGCGAATTCGAATGAGATCGATCGTCAGCATGCGCTGGGTGCTCGCGCGGATGTACGAGCCGGATCTGGCCATCGTCGATTGCCGGTTTGCGCTAAGCGATCCGGAGGCCGGCCGGCGAAGCTGCGCGGAATCGTACATCCCCGGCGCGATCCATATGGATCTGGAGCGCGACCTGTCCGGCCCCGTCGGGAAGCACGGCGGGCGCCACCCGCTGCCGGACATCGCCGAACTGGCGGCGAAGCTCGGCAAGGCGGGCATTGACCGCGCCATGCGGGTCGTCGCCTACGATGACCAGGGCGGCGCGATGGCCGCGCGGTTCTGGTGGCTGCTGCGTTACATGGGGCATGAGCAGGTCTATGTGATGGACGAGGGCTTCTCCGCCTGGAAGAAGGCCGGGTTCCCGGTGACGGCCGCGCCGCCGCCGATCCGCGTGCCGAAGACGTATGCGCCGGACGTGCGGCCGGAACTGCTGGCGGATGTCGAGGCGGTGCGGCGCGCCGTCCGCGCCGGGGACAGCGCGATCGTCGATTCGCGCGAGCCCGTCCGCTACCGCGGCGAGCAGGAGCCGATCGACCGGACCGCCGGCCACATCCCCGGCGCCGTGAACCGGTTCTGGAAGGAGAATCTCGACGAGGCCGGGCGCTGGCGCAGCCCGGAGGAGCTGGCGGAGCGGTTCGCGGCGCTGCCGAAAGACAAGCCGATCATCGTCTACTGCGGTTCGGGCGTGACGGCCTGCCCGAACGTGCTGGCGCTGACGGAAGCGGGGTACCGCGATGTGAAGCTGTACGCGGGAAGCTGGAGCGACTGGATCAGCTATCCGGAGAATCCGGTGGCGAAGGGCGATCAGTAAAGCCACAGATGCCGCGACGGACGCGGGATTTCGAAGAATGGGACTGCAGACGCAAATGACGGCGGCGGCCTGCCGCATGCCCATCGTTCAACAAGCTGCAAACGCGAACCTTCAAGTCAGTTGCAGAGGCCCCCGGAGCCGGCCGCGTCTTCCACAAGACCGACAGGATCGGGCAAAGGTTCAGCCGCCGGCCCCCTCGCAATTTTTCCCTCCCCATACCCATCAATCACACGCGCTTTAGATCGCCAAGCACCATCACCCCGGCGCCATCCAAATCGGTGTCGACCTGTTTTTCCGTTGTTTTCATCTTGCGTTATCAGGTTATATTTATGATAGAATACATAACAAATATATGACACAACATTAGAAAGGGGTGGGGGTATGGATATTTTGGATTTGCGCGTGTTTTTGCAGACGGCGGAATCCCAAAGCATGAGCAGGGCCGCGGCGAATGTGTATATGACGCAACCGGCGGTAAGCAACCGCATTCTGCAATTGGAGAAAGAACTCGGGGCGCAACTGTTCGTCCGCGGTCCGTCCGGCGCCGTGCTGACGGAGGCGGGAAGGCGGTTTTATTATTTCGCGCTGTACGCTTACACCGCGATCGAAAGGGGAAAAGAAGCGCTGGCCGCTCCGGGCGAAGAACCGGACGCTTGCCGCTTAAGGCTGGGGGTCGTCGGCAATGTGAAAGGTGTGCTCAGCCGCGCGATTACGGAAGCGTTCGTCGCCGGTTCCGATGCTTTCGTTCCTTGGCTGATGCGAACGGGGGAGTCCGCCGAACTCGGTTTGATGGTTCAAACCGGCCAACTGGATTGGGGATATGTGCACGAAGCGCCGTTTCCTTTGCCGGATGTGAAAATCGAACCGCTGGTGGAGGCGGATATCGTGTTTATCGGACCCGCGTCCGCAGGCGCGCGTTACCGGCATTTGCTCACCTATATCGAGAAACATCCGTTTATCTTGTTGAAAAGGGGAATGCCGCTGCGCGAACTGTTGGAGCGGCAAGTGTTCCGCGAGCTGCGCGTGTCGCCGCGCACGGTCATCGAAGTCGACACATCGGAAATCATCCGCATGCTCGTGGCCGACGGCATTGGCTACTCGTTCTTATCCACCCTCACGTTGATGGAATTATCCCCGAAAGACATTGCGATTTTGCCGACAGATGCTCCTCTTGTCCGCCAACGGTTGTGCTGCGTCAGCAAACCAGACCTTCCGGAGCACGCCCTCCGTTTCCAACAAAGCGTCAATGTGAATCTGGTTCGTATGTTCGAGCGCTTCAAGCGCACGATGAAAGCGCATAATTAAATGTAAGATAAAGTGACATAATGAATCTTTATAACCGAAGTTATGTAAGGTATTTTATCATTCAGCTAACAAAAAGATTGTGTGAAAAGCGCGAGAACATCAGGAAAGGAGTGGCTGAGAATGGATCCCGCTTGCAAACTGCGATTGAGAAACGTCAGCAAGATGTTTCGCACCGCCCGCGGAGGAACCGTGCAGGCGCTCACGCCCGTCAATCTGGACATTCCCGCACATCGTTTTGTCAGCATTGTCGGTCCGAGCGGATGCGGCAAGTCGACCCTCTTCAACATAATTTCCGGGTTGACCGAACCGGGCACGGGAGAAATCTTGGTGGACGGCAAGACGGTGAACGGCGCGTCGGGCATCGTGGGCTACATGTTGCAAAAAGACTTGTTGCTGCCGTGGCGGACGATTCTCGACAACGTCATTTTGGGCATGGAAATTCGCGGGACGCCCAAGCGGGAAGCGAAGGCCAAAGCGTTGCCTCTTCTCCGCAAGTACGGACTGGGCGGTTTCGAGCACAGTTACCCGTCGCAAATTTCCGGGGGCATGCGGCAAAGGGCGGCGCTATTGCGAACGATTTTGTACGACAGAGATATCATTTTGCTGGATGAACCGTTCGGAGCGCTGGATGCCCAAACGAGGGCTTTGATGCAAGAATGGCTGCTCGATTTGTGGGACGATTTCAAGAAAACGATCTTGTTTATCACCCACGATATGGAAGAAGCGATTTATTTGTCGGACGAAGTGTACATCATGTCGGCGCGTCCGGGTTCGATCAAGGCGCACCTGCGCATCGATCTCGAGCGGCCGCGAAAGCCGACGATCGTCACGTCGAAGCGGTTCGTCGAGCTGAAAGAAGAAGCGTTGCGCATTTTGAGCGCGGAATCGCTGAAAGCGTACGATCAAGAAAAAGCAGTATAACGAAAACAAGGAGGAAATGACCATGAGCATGACGGAAAAGGCGGTGATCGCCGAACGTCCGGTCGATGTCCAGGTCGATGTCCATGTACGCGCGCCTGCGGGGAAGTCAAGCTGGATTCAGAAGGAACAACGTCCGTTGAACGGAATCGTCGTCCAGTTGTGCCGCTTTCTTGTTTTCGCGGCGATCGTGGCGTTTTGGGAGATCGGCGCCACACTCGGATGGATCAATACATTTTTTTGGAGTAAACCGTCGGATATCGCCGCCACATGGTGGGTCATCGTACAGAACGGTTCCGCATGGAGCGATACGATGTTTACGTTCCGTTCCACGATCGCCGGATTTGTCATCGGCACGGTGGCGGGGGCGGCCATCGGCCTCACGTTCTGGTGGTCCCGCTTGTACGCGCAGACGGTCGAACCATTCGTCATCATGTTCGAAGCGATGCCGAAACTGGCGCTCGCCCCGATCATCGTTCTGATCTTCGGCATCGGCCTGGCCTCGAAAGTGGCGATGGCCGTGGCGATTACGATCGTGATTACGATTTTGACCACCTTCAACGGCATGAAATCGGTGGACCGGGATCTGGTGCGGATGGTTTATACGCTGGGCGCGACGCGCTGGCAAGTGTTCAGCAAGGTCATCGTCCCGTGGACGATTCCTTCCATCATTTCCGCTTTGCGCATCAATATCGGCCTGGCGTTGACCGGCGCCATCGTCGGCGAATACATCGGATCGCAGCACGGTCTTGGCCGCCTCATTTTCTACGCGGGCCAAACGTACGAAATCAGTCTCATTTGGGCCGGCATTCTGAATCTTTCGATTTTGTCCATGGTGTTGTATTTGCTGATCACATGGACCGAGAAAAAATTGCTTAAAGGGTTCATGCATTGAAATTGCAACAAAAAATCGGAGCGCGATAAACGCGGGAGATGAATACGGATGAAGCGCAAAATGATCGGTTTGCTGGCGACAACGGTGTTGTTGTTGACGACGGTCGCTTGCGGCGGCGGTTCCGCCGGAACGCAAGGAACCGGCGGAAGCGAAAGCGGCGGCGGGAGCGGCGCTTCCGGCGGCTCGTCCGCGCCGGAGCCGAAAAAAATCGTCATCGCCGAACCGGTGCACAATTTTGGTTATTTGCCGCTGTATGTGGCGATGAAAAAAGGGTACTTCGGATCGTTGCAAGTGGAAGTCGTCACGCTCTCCGGCGGCGGCGCGCATACGAACGCCGTGCTCACCGACCAGGCGTGGGCGTTCATCGGAGGGCCGGAGCACAACGCCTTCGCGAAAGCGAAGGGCGCCGATTTGCGCGCCATCATCAACGTCGTAAACCGGGGCAACGTTTATCTCGTCGTACGCAGCGATTTGACGGTAGAAGGACCGCTGCAAGAATGGGCCAAGGGCAAAACGATCGTGACAGGAGCCTACGGCGGCACGCCCAATTCCATCACCCGGTATTTGCTCGCTGAATGGGGGCTCGATCCGAAAAACGACGTCGTGCTCAAGGAAGTGGACACTCCGGCGATTGCCGCAGCCATGCAGCAAAAGCAAGCCGACATCGCCGTCACGTCCGAGCCGCAGCTCACGCAAGGAATCGGCGAAGGCATTTGGGGCGACCCGGTTTACAACGTGCCGAAGGAACTCGGTCCCTACGCGTATTCGACGATCAACGTGAAGTTGTCTACGATTCAGAACGATCCGGAAACGGTCAAAACGTTCGTGGAAGGCATGAAAAATGGACTGGCCTTTGTCCGCGACAACAAGGAAGAAGCGTTTGCCATCGCCAAGGAGGAGTTTCCGACGATGGACGAAAACGTGCTGAAAGCGATGATGGACCGGTCGCACGAAGACGAATTGTGGGAATTTTCCGGCGCCATTACCGAGGAGTCTGTGGAAACGAATCTGAAAGTGGTCATCAACGCGGGCATGCTGGATGCAGAGATCGCGTATGAAGACATCGTCGATCCGCAGTTTATTCAATAAAAGTTATTCAATAAAAATCCAATAAGAAACAGGAGGAGATTGGAATGCGAGTTTGGGATGCGTTTCTGACGGAAAGAGATCGGGCGGTTTTTGGCAGTTCCGGTTACGGAGCCGTCGGCGGCTTCGGCGAGCGGCCGGCGGTGATCGTGGTCGACGTGAATTACGCTTTCTGCGGGGAGAAAGAGGAGCCGATTCTGGAGTCGATCAAGAAGTGGCGCAACAGTTGCGGCGAGGACGCCTGGAAGGCGTTGCCGTACACTCAAAAACTGCTTGCGGCCGCCCGTTCCCGGCACATTCCGGTATTCTTTACGACGGGAACCGACCGCAGACCGGACGGCTTCGATGCCGGCGGATGGGAACGCAAAAACACCCGCTCCGCCGAGGGCGGAGGCGTTCCGGGCATCCGCGGCAACGACATCATGAACGAAATCGCACCGCTGCCGAGCGAGATCGTCATCGAGAAGCTGAAACCGAGCGCGTTCCACGGCACCGGCTTGCTCGGCTTCCTCGTCGATCTCGGCGTGGATACTTTGCTCGTCTGCGGCACGACGACGAGCGGATGCGTCCGGGCGACGGTCGTCGACGCTTTCTCTTACAATTTCAAAGTCACCGTCGTGGAGGAATGCACCTTCGACCGGGGCCAAGCGTCCCACGCCATCAATTTGTTCGACATGAACGCCAAATACGCCGATGTCGTGAAAACCGAAGATTGCATCCGCTACCTCGAAAGCGTGGAGAAAGGGTTGTACGACCACCGCATTGACTTCTCCCTTGCGGGAACGAAAGCGACCGCGGTATAAAAAGAAAAAAATGGAAAAGTGTCCGTTCGCGGATGACATCAACGGAGCCGCATCAGGCTCCGTTTGTCATGCCGTGCACCGATCGCAGGAAGGTGGAGAAGCCATGCTCGCCGGCTTTCGGCAGACGGTTTTAAAGGTGCCGAATTGGATTTGGGTTTCGCTCAGCTGCGGTTTGTACTGGTTTGCCCACTCCATGACCCGTCCGGTGATCGCCTTATACGGCGCCGATTTGGGGCTCTCGCCGAGCCGCATCAGCGCGATCTTGACCGTTTACGCATTCGTTCCGATGTTGTTGGCCATACCCGGCGGCAGCTTGGCGGATGCTTTGGGCCGCATTCGCGTGTTGCGCTGGGGGGCGTTGTTGATGGTGTTGAGTGGATGCTTGTATGTGGCCGGCCGGACGTTTGCGATGATGCTTGCGGCGCAACTGCTCGCAGGAGTCGGGCAGATGGCCGTCTGGCTCGTCGTGCAAGTGTTGATTACCGACGAAGAGACGGGAGAAGGACAACATAAGCGCATCGCGACGTTTTCCGCCTATATGGTGCTCGGTCAGTTGCTGGCGCCGCTGGCAGGAGGTTTGATCGCCGATACGGCCGGTTACCCGGCGGTGTTCGCCGCCTATGTCGCCATATGCGCGCTGCTGTATCTGGTCGTGTGGTTTTGCCGGGAAACGAAGGCAAAGATGGAACGCCATCGCGCCGCTTGGCCACACTTTGCGACCATGTGCGCGAAGAGTTGGCGCTTGCTCCGCAACCGTCTGTTTGCGGCCACGTTGTGGTGCACCTTTATCGTGCTGTTTATTATCGACGTGCGCATGACGTTTTTGCCGCTTTATCTTCAGCCTGTAATGTCCAATACCGAGCTCGGCTCGCTGGTGTCGGTCGGCGCCTTGTCCGGCCTGTTTGTCCGGCCGTTGTATCCTTGGCTGATGCGCCGGCACAGCTACCGCGCCATTTTGTCCGCCACGTTTGCCGTTTCGCTCTGTCTGCTTTTGTTCACGCCGCTGTTAAAGCATTACATTGCTTTTTTGGTGCTCGTGTTCGTGGCGGGGATCGCCCTCGGCATCAATCAACCGCTGACGTTGTCGCTCATCTCCCGGTCCACGCCGGTCGAGGACAGGGGCTTGGGCGTCGGTTTGCGCTTGATGGCCAACCGGGGATCGCAAATGCTCGATCCGGTGCTGTTCGGATTGTTCGCTGCCTCGGTCGGGATGAGCGGCGCCTTTTGGCTCGTCGGCCTGTTGCTTCTCGTTTGTTCCGCGTACACGGTGTATTTGTTTTCCCGCCACGAACGGACGCGGGATGCGGACGCCGGGGTACCCGCATCACCCGCTTCGCCGCTGGAGCGCGCCGGCCGGTAACGAGCCGCGAAGCGGGAGCGCGTTACGGTTTCGCGCGGCTTGCGGCAGTTCCGTTGCGTTAACCAGCCCCCCGTTTCCCCATCGTATCCGGAGCATCCGGTGGCGAAGGCAAAGATCAAGAAATGCATGATCTTGTTGAAGCGTTGAAAGCGGCAGGCGCCAAAGAAGCGCAATAATCGGATGGCCCGCATTGCCAACCCGTGCGGCGGCTTTGCGGGCCTTTGCATTCGCCTCTTGAGCGCTTCCGGCAACTACGGAACATCCGATCTTTTCCAATAAGGAGCAATTTATGTTATGATGTTCTTGAAGATATGCACACAGGAGGAAATATATGAAGTTGCGTCTGCTGCCCTTATCGCTCTGTTGCATTTTGCTCATATTTGCAATAAATGCTCCTGTCAGCGCCGCAAGCACCAAAATATTCGAGTCTCATGACAACAAGAAAGTCATATACGGTTACTTGGACCATGAGGTTGTTTATATTCCGATCGGTGAAATTTGGCGCCAGCTTGAATTGAAATTATCCGTTGATGCCAAAGAAAAAATGGTTTATTTTTTCACGGATCAAGGGACCGTAACGTTGTGGTTTCAATCCGACATCGGTGTAAAAAACGGAAAAATAATTAATTTGATCCATCCGACCAAAAATTTCCACGACAAAGTCTATGTGTCCGCTGAAGATGTTGCCGGTCTTTTCGGAGTGAAAAATACCTTTTTGGATGAAAGCAAGCTGGAGATTGCACGGGACAAAAAGAAATTGCTGATCCAGATCAAACCTGTTGAAAGCGCCTATTTGTATCAACCAAAAAAAATCGATGTGCTCATGTACCATCATTTCGATGCGGGCCATTCCGACTCGGTGACGGTTACTCCCGAGAGGTTTCGCGAACATTTGGACGCTTTGATTCAAGCGGGTTATGAAACCATTACCGAGGAGGATTTATACCAGTACAAAACGAATCCCCAGTACAGACTTCCCGAGAAACCGCTGCTGATCACCATCGATGATGGCTATGAAAGCAATTATTCGATCGCTTATCCGATATTGAAGGATAAAGGCTTGAGGGCAACCATCTATGTCATTACGAGTTACAGAGGCCAGCAGCCGGGGCAATTGCGACATTTTGGTTGGGAAGAAGCCAAAGAAATGTATGATTCCGGTGTGATCAACATCGAAAGCCACACGCACAATCTTCACCATTATGTGACGCAGGGAAAGACGCAAAAAGCCGCCATATTGGCCAGAAAAGCCGACGAAGATGAGGCTTCCTACAAAAAGAGAATTCTGGACGATCTGAAAACATCCAGGGACCTCATCCGGCAATATATAGGCAAAGAATCGATTTCGCTTGCCTATCCGTATGGCGTTTATGATGAAACGGTCATGAAGTTGGCCAAAGAAGCCGGATTCAAACTGCATGTCACCATAAAAGCGGGAAAGAATCTTCGAAACGACAAACTTTTGATTTACCGAACGAATGTTGACGGCAGCTACAGCGGCAAACAACTGATTGCCAAGTTGGGCGCATGACAAGGCGGCGAAGCGGGAGCACGGTCCTGTTCTTCGCCGCCTTCAACATTTTCGCCCTAATGCTCGATCCTGATATTCCCGCTGTCCGTGCGCACCTTGATCGTTTCGCCCGACGTGCCGACGGGATCCGGGTGGTGAATCGAGCCGGAGTCGGACTTCAAATCATAGGAGCCGCTGTACGAGGCGGGCACCGTGATCCGGACGCTGCCGGAATCTGACGACACGTCCATGCCGCTGTCGTCGTCCTTCACGACGCGGACGGGACCGGAATTGCTCTCGATCTCGCCGACTCCGTTCAGATGATCAATCGTAATGCTGCCGGAATCGGAGCGGGCGTTCAGGCTGGCGGTGACCGCACCCGCGTGGATGCTGCCGGAATCGGACCGGAGCGACAGGCTGCCGCCTTCGAAGCGCTCCAGCCGGATCGCGCCGGAATCGGATTTCACCGTTGCGGCGTCGCCCCGCAGGCTGCCGATCCGGATGCTTCCCGAATCGGTTTCGATGACGCTCTCGCGGACCGTAGCGCCGCTCACCATTACCGAACCCGAATCGGCGTTCACCTTGAACGACTCGAGCGATGCCATCGCCTCGTCCGTCAGCGAGACCGTGACGGTCTGCTTCTCGTTCCACTTGTGGAGATTGAAGAGGCCGAATCCCCACCGCCAAGATTCCTTGAATTGCAGATGGAGGACGCCGTTCTCCACCTCCGCCGACTTGATCCGCCCGGCGATCTCCGGCGCGGCCTGTCCCTCGATCCGGACGGTGTTGTCTCCGTCCGCGCTTGCAACAAAGTTGATGTCCAGCGCGAGGCTGTTGCTGTCGATTCGGATCTCCCGCACCTGATCGCCGAGCGGCACCGTGTGCGCGTAAGCTTCGCTCTTCTCGTCCCCGACCGTATACTGCAGCAATGCGATCGCCCCGAGCACGACGAGGATGACGCCAACGGTATTTCTTGTCTTTCGGTTCATGGCTGACGGATACATCCTTTCCCAACATCTGTGGTTGATCAAAGTGTACACCGGCATCCCGCGTTCAGGTACCGGCCGCGGAAGGATCGGAGGCCCGACTTTGGTCGGGGCTTTGGCTTTCAGGCGGAGGACGGAGGGCAAGTTCCGGAAATTGGATAAAATTCGACATTATTCACGGTTATTCGACAGAAGGGATTCGTCAAACCCTTGTCGAATGGATTTAGTTGTCCCTTTCGGCAATTCAAAAAAGCGGTGAAGAAATCATGAGCCTGCCGCAGGTATTCGTCCCTCTTTTCACCCACTTCCTGCCCATTCTTTACTTTTTCTACATGAGCCTGGACATGTTGATACGCGATGTCCGGAAAGTCGAACATCGGCTGGTCAGCATAACCTCGTTCTTCTTCATGAGTTTGTTTCTGTCGGAGCTCGTCCGGCACCAACTTCCGATCGAATACAGTCCGGTCATTTCCGCGGTCTGGTTCAGCACGTCCGGCATCATGATTCCCGGTCTCGGCTTTCATTTCTTCGTCAAGGTGACGGGACTCGACCGCAACATGCCCCGGTATCTGTACCCGTACATTTTCTACACGCCGATCATCATCGTCGTCATCAACATCTTGCGGATTGACGAGACCATCGCCGTCACCCGATTCTATGAAGCGGGCATTTGGAAGCTCCCGGTCTATCACACGCCGTACTATATCACGATGGCAGCGTGCGTCATCAACAATCTGCTCTATCTGATCCCGCTGGTCATCGGCATCCGGAACGCCGACAATACCGAGCTGAAAGGCATATACAAGCTGCTCGTTGTCGGAGTCGTGCTGTCCGCCGCCTGGTTCGCCTTTTTCGGGATGGTCGATTTCGGGGAAATTCTGCCTCCGTATCCCTACCTCTACGGCGGCATGGTGTGGTGCTACTTCATGCGGCGCACGATGCGGAAGTTCGACTTCCTCAACTTCACGGACAAGCGGTTCGAAAAATTGTTCCAGCTCAACCCGACCGCCATCCTGCTTGCGGACATGAGCGGCAACATCAAGGAGGCCAATCCGAGCGCCCGGCAGATGTTCGGCTCCATTTCGATGCAGCCGGACAACTTCTGGTCGCTTGTGGATGAAGAGTTTCGCGCGCTGGTGCGGCGGCAGCAGGAGATCAGGAACTACGAGATGTCGATCTCCGGCGGGGACCGGAAGATCGACGTACTGATCGACGGCGGTTACGTCCTCGTCGAAGCGCAGCCGCACATGCTCATCATGCTGCGGGATATGACGGAACTGAACGAGCAGCAGAAAAGAATCGTCCATCTCGCCTACCACGATCCGCTCGCCGGGCTTCCGAACCGCCGGCATTTTCAGGAGAAGCTGCAGGCAAGGCTGGACGCGCCGGACGGCCGGGACCGGCAGCTCGCGATCGTGCTCGTGGACGCCGACAACTTCAAGACCGTGAACGACCTGTACGGACACCAGGCCGGCGACGAAGTGTTGATGGAGATCGCTTCGCTGCTGCGCGAGATGACGGGCACGGAAGGCATGGCCGCGCGGCTCGGCGGAGACGAGTTCGTCGTCTTCCTGGACGACGTTCCGGACGTCCGTCATGCCGAGGATTGGGTCGTGCGGCTGCGGGAGCGGTTCGCGCAGCTCAGAGCCCGCAACCTGCCGGTCATGTCCCCGGTCAGCCTGAGCATCGGGGTCAGCCTGTACCCGGTCCACGGCCGGACGATCGACATGCTGCTCAGCCAGGCGGACAAGGCGCTGTATGACGTGAAGCGCGAAGGCAAAGACCATTATCGCGTCCAGCCGTCCGGGACTTCCTGATCCGGCGATATGAATGCGGGCCGGCGCCCCTACCCGCGAGGGGCAGCCGGCCTTCTTACGGCGCTTCCGCACCTGGAACCGGAGCACCGTTTTCCGATTGCTTGCCATCATCGCCGAAAGACGCCCGCCATTGGGCTCCCGGCTTCGCTTCATTTCGCGTGCATCTTGAACTCGAGGAACAGGTCGTTGTAGTAGGCGAGCATGCGCTTGCCCAGGTTCTCGTAAACCTCCAGCCGGGCGATCAACTCGTCGCCCGGATAGAACCGCTCGTCCTCCCTGATCTCTTCGGGCAGCATCTCCAGCGCCGTGGCGTTCGGCGTCGAGTAGCCGACATATTCGGCGTTCTGCGCCGCATTCTCCGGATCGAGCATGAAATTGATGAACAGATGCGCCCCATCGATATTGCGCGCCGTCTTCGGAATGACCATCGAATCGAACCAGAGGTTCGACCCTTCCTCCGGCACGACGTAATCGAGCGCTTCGTTCTCCCACAAGATCTCCGCCGCGTCGCCGGACCAGACGACCGCCGCCGCCGCTTCGTCTCCGATCATCAGCATCTTGATCTCGTCACCGACAATGGCCTTCACGTTCGGCGTGAGCCTCTTCAGCTTGGCCAGCGTTTCCTGCAGATGCGCTTCGTCCGTGTCGTTCAGCGAGTAGCCCAGACTGTTCAGCCCCATGCCGACAATCTCCCGCGCGCTGTCGGCCAGAAGAATGTTGTTGCGCAGCGACGGATCCCAGAGGGCGTCCCAACTTGTGGGCGGCTCGTCGAACGCCTCGGGGTTGTAGACGATGCCGACCGTTCCCCAGAAATAGGGCACGGAATAGACGTTGCCCGGATCGTAGGACATGTCCATGAACCGCGAGTCGATGTGCGCCATGTTGGGCAGCCTGGAATGGTCCAGCGGCACCAGCAGGCCGTCCTCCATCATGCGGGCGACGGCGTACTCCGACGGCATCGCGACGTCGAACGTCGTCCCGCCCTGGGCGATCTTCGTCATCATCGCCTCGTTTGAATCGAACGTCTCATAGATGACGGTGATGCCCGTCTGCTCCTCGAACTTCTCGAGCAGATCCGGGTCAATGTAGTCGCCCCAGTTGAAGACGGTGATCGTTTCCGCTCCGGCATAGCCGGCGCTCCGGCTCAGCATGTTCGTCCATGCCATGAGGCCGAGCGATGCGGCCAGGATAATCGCGAAAAGCTGCGCAAGCTGTCTCACCGCCGCTCACCGCCTTCGGCCGTCCGCAGGTTGCGGCGGTTGATGAAGTAGTAGCCGATCACGAGCGCGGCCGTGAACAGGAACAGCAGCGTCGAGAGCGCGTTGATCGAGAGCGAGATGCCCTGCCGCGCCCGCGAGTAGATCTCGACGGACAAGGTCGAGAAGCCGTTCCCGGTGACGAAGAACGTCACGGCGAAATCGTCCAGCGAGTAGGTGAGCGCCATGAAGAAGCCGGCAAAAATGCCGGGCTTCATGAGCGGCACGACGACCCGCGTCAGCACCTGCCATGCGCTCGCGCCAAGGTCGCGCGCGGCGTCGAGCATGCTCACCCGCATCTCCTGCAGCTTCGGCAGCACCATCAGGACGACGATCGGCACGCTGAACGCGATGTGGGACAGCAGCACCGACACGAAGCCGAGCCGGATGCCGATGATCGTGAACAGGATCAGGAACGACGCGCCGATGATGACGTCCGGACTGACGATCAGGACGTTGTTCAGCGCAAGCAGCGCGTTCTTCCGGCTGCGGCGCTTCACTTCATGGATCGCGAGAGCGCCGAGCGTCCCGAGAACCGTCGAGACGAGGGCCGAGAGCAGCGCGATGACGACCGTGTTCAGCACGATGATGAGCAGCCGCGTATCCTGCAGCACTTCTCCGTACCATTCGAGCGTGAACCCTTCGAACCCTTGCATCGTCCCGCCGCTGTTGAACGAGTAGACGATCAGATAAGCGATGGGCGCATACAAAATGACGAAGACGGCCGCGAGATACAGATTCGACAAGCGCCACCTTCTAGCCACGGAGCGCACCCCGCTTCCCGATGCCGGTCGCGAACATGATGACGGCCATGGCGATGATCAGGAACACCGCGATCGTCGCGCCCATCCCCCAGTCCTGCGTCACCAGGAAATGCTGCTCGATCGCCGTGCCGAGCGTGATGACCCGGTTGCCGGCGATGAGCCGGGTAATCATGAAGAGCGACAGCGACGGGATGAACACGGCCTGGCAGCCGGCCTTGACCCCGTCCAGCGTCAGCGGGAAGATGACCCGCCGGAACGTCGTCCACGCCGAGGCGCCCAGATCGCGGGACGCGTCGATCAGGGCGGGGTTCAGCTCCTCCAGCGCGTTGTAAATCGGCAGAATCATGAACGGGATGAAAATGTACACCGACACGAAGACGAAACTGAAGTCGTTGAACAGGAGCTGCAGGCCCCCGATGCCGACCGTCTCGAACACCGCGTTCACGAGGCCGTATTTGCCGAACAGGCCGATGAAGGCGTACGCTTTCAGCAGCAGATTGATCCAGCTCGGCAGGATGATGAGCAGGAGCCATAGCTGCTTGTGCTTCAGCCGCGTCAGCAGGAGCGCGGTCGGATATGCCGCGAGCAGCGAGAACGCCGTGATCAGGAACGCGTACCAGAACGAGCCGAGCGTCATGCGCAGGTAGATCGGCGTGAAGAACTTCGCGTAATTGTTCGGCGTGAACGCGCCTTCGATATCGAAGAACGAGTAGTACGCGACGAGAATGATCGGCGCCGCGACGAACAGGACGATCCATGCAACGTAGGGGATAAGGTAGAAGTTGCGCGTCCTAGCCATGGGCGCCCTCTCCGTAGGCCTCGAGCCGCCTGTCGAACTCTTCCTCCGTCTCGCCGAACCGCATGACGTGGATCGCTTCCGGACCGAAGGTCAGGCCGATGTGTTCGTCCACTTCCGCCTTGCGCGTCGAGTGGACCAGCCACGTGTTGCCGGATTCGTCGCGTCCCTTGATCTCGTAGTGGACGCCCCGGAACAGTTGCGACTCGACGCGGATGCGCAGCTTGCCGCTCACCGGATCGGTGATTTCGAGGTCTTCCGGACGGATGACGATCTCGACCGGCTCGCCTTCGCGGAAGCCGCCGTCGACGCACTCGAACGGCTTGCCGGCGAACTCGACCAGATAGTCGCGGATCATCCGGCCCGGAATGATGTTCGATTCGCCGATGAAATCCGCCACGAAGCGGTTGATGGGCTCGTCGTAGATGTCGGTCGGCGTGCCGGACTGCTGGATCCGCCCCTTGTGGATGACGAAAATCTCGTCCGACATCGCCAGCGCCTCTTCCTGGTCGTGGGTCACGAAGACGAACGTGATGCCGAGCCGCCGCTGCAGCTCGCGCAGCTCGTACTGCATCTCCGTCCTGAGCTTCAGGTCGAGCGCCGACAGCGGCTCGTCCAACAGCAGCACTTCCGGCTCGTTCACGATCGCCCGGGCGATCGCGACCCGCTGCCGCTGGCCGCCGGACATGCCGGCGATGTCGCGGTTCTCGTAGCCCTCGAGGTTGACGAACCGCAGCGCTTCTTTCACCTTGGCGTCGATGGCGGCGCGGTCCAGCTTCTTGATCCGCAGGCCGAACGCAACATTCTCGTACACGTTCAGATGAGGGAACAACGCGTAGTCCTGGAAAACGGTGTTCACCTGGCGCTTGTTCGCCGGAACCCGGTTGACAAGCTTGCCGTCGAGATAAACGTTGCCTTCCGTCGGCTCCATAAATCCCGCGATGAGCCGCAGAATGGTCGTCTTGCCGCAACCCGAAGGTCCGAGCAGCGTGTAAAATTTGCCCCGCTCGATGTCGAAGCTGACCTCGTCGAGTACGGTGACACCGTCCTCATAACGTTTGGTTACGCGGTCGAATCGAATGATTACGTCATCCGCCAACTGCCTTAACCCTCCCTTTCGTCCCAACGAATCATGAAGCCGCGCACAGCCGTTTCGCCCGACTATGCCGACAGGTGATTTACGATGCTATATTATCACGGATTTCGTCGAGTGGGGATACAAGAAAAGCGGCAAACGCCGTCATTTTATGGCGGCGGGTCCGCCGTACTACGAAAGACAAGCCCGTTCAGATCGGAGCGGCGTGTCCGCGCGGACGCAAGCGGCGGAATTAAGGAAGAAGCTGACGGGAATGCCAGTCCGTGCTATGATGAAAGCGATGTCACTCACAAGTCCGGAAAAGGAAGGAAAAGGAGGGGGACGGATGCGGGGCCGGTGGATCAACTCGCCCGCCGCGTATGCGCTCGGAATGTTCGCGATGATGGTTCCGACGCAGGCGTTCAGTTCGTTTTATTTTTACTATTACGTGGATGAGCTGGGTCTGGCCGTCTGGCTGGCCACGATTGCGCGCACGATCTTCCTCGTGTGGGACGCGGTCAACCAGCCGCTCGCCGGCTGGCTGTCCGACCGGACGACCACGCGGTTCGGGCGGCGGCGGCCGTGGCTGCTCGGCGCCGTGCCCGCGTACATGCTGACGTTCGTGATGGTGTTCGCCGTCCCGCCGGGACTCGGCAGGACCGGCCTGTTCGTCTGGTTCCTCATCGCGCTCATCCTGATCGAAGCGGTCGCGACGATCATCTGGGTGAACTATGGCGCGCTCTTCCCGGAGCTGTTCCGCGGCAACCGGCTCCGCGCCCGGGCGTCGGCCGTGCAGCAGGGATTCCAGATCGCCGCCCTGCTCGTCGGCACCGCGGCGACGCCGCTGCTCTACACTGCGCTGGGCTACGGCAACATGGCGCTGATCTACGCCGCGCTCTTCGGCGTTCTGATGCTCGTCTGCATCGCCGGCATACGCGAGAACGAAGCGGCGCGGCAAGGTCCGCGGCTGTCGCTTCGGGAATCGTTCCGCACGACGCTGCGCAACATTCCGTTCTGGCTGCACAACATCGCCAATTCCTTCGCGCAGACCGTGAACGGCCTGATCGGCTTGATCATCCCGTTCTACGCGAAGTACGTGCTCGGCATCCCCGAGGCGCAGGTGACCTGGCTGCTCGCCTCGATCTTCGTCTCGGTCATTCCGCTCGTCTTCGTCTGGTACCGGATCGCGCGGAACATGGACCCGGTGAAGTGCTGGCGGCTGTCGCTTGCCGCCTACGCGGCGAGCGTGCTGCCGCTCAGTCTCGCCGACGGCCTTGCGACCGGCATCGCGGCGGGCGTGCTCGTCGGCTTCGGGCTGTCCGGCTTCCTCGTCACGCCGCCGATCGTCGGCAGCCGCATCATCGACCTTGACTTCGAAGCGACCGGCCGGCGGCGCGAAGGCGTCTATACTTCGGTCTCCGGTTTCATCACGCGGTCGAGCGGCCTCATTTCGGCGGTGGCGTTTCTGATCGTCGGCGACATTTTCGGGTATGAGAGCGGGGACAATCCGGGGCCCCATCCCGAAGCGGCATTCCGTTGGCTGAGCAGCTACATTCCGTTCATGCTGCTGCTGATCGCCTTCGCGATCTCGCTGTTCGTGCGGCTGGACGGGGGAAAGGAGGAGCGGCATGGCGGGTAAATTTCTGGTCATCAACTGCGACGACTTCGGCCAGAGCCCGGCCATGAACGCGGCGATCATGCATCTGCTCGGGGAGGGGCTCGTCTCGTCGGCGACGATCATGGCGCCGGCGCCGGCCTTCCGCGAGGCGGCCGAGTGGTGCCGGAAGCGGGAGCAGCCGAACATCGGCCTGCACCTGACGCTGACGAGCGAGTTCGACGCGATTCGCTTCCCGAGCCTGACGGGCAGCCCGTCGCTGCACGACGGGAGCGGCCATATGTACCGGACGGTCGAGGAATTCGAGCGGGGCGCGGACACCGCGGACGTGATGCGCGAGCTGACCGCGCAGTACGAGGCGGTCCGGGCGAGCGGCGTGCGGGTCACCCATGCCGACAACCATATGGGCAGCCTGTACGGCATGGCGACCGGCCGCAGCCATATTCCGCACGTGCTCCGCTGGTGCGCGAGGCGCGGCCTGCCGTTCCGGCTGTTCCGCAAGGTCGACCCGTCCGACCCGCTGCTCGGGCCGATGCCGGGCGTGGAGCGCGCGGCCGCGAAGGCGTCGGCGCTCGCGGGCGTGCTCGGCGTCGCGCTGCCCGACTACCTGCTCTCGCATCCGTTCGGGAAGTTGGAGGGGGAGACGTACGACTCGTTCAAGCGGATGCTGATCGGCAAGCTGTACCGCCTGCCGGATGGCATCTGCGAGACGTACATCCACCCCGGCGTCGACGACCCGTGGATGCGCGAACACATCCCGCATTGGGAGAAAAGGGTGTGGGAGTTCCGGCTGATGATGGACGATGACTTCCGCTACGCGCTCCGCGACGCGGGCGTGACGCTGGTCGATTACCGGTACATCCGGAAACGCGGCCGGGAACCGAGGCTGCGCGCCGGCGCGCGGCTGGCGGCGTCCGTGTTGTCCCGGTGAGCTTGCGGGCGCGCGGTTACCCCTCCGGCCGCTCGGCGGGATCGCGCATCAGGAGGCCGACCGGGCAATGGTCGCTGCCCATGACGCCGCTGTCGATCAGCGCGTCCTCCAGATGCGGCGCAAGCCGGGCGGAGACGAGAAAGTAGTCGATCCGCCAGCCGATGTTCCGCTCGCGCACCTTCGGCATGAAGGACCACCAGGTGTACGCGTCCGTCCGGTCCGGGTAGAAATGGCGGAACGTATCGATAAACCCCGCTGCGAGCAGCCGGGTCATCGCCTCGCGCTCCTCGTCGGTGAAGCCGGCGTTTCCCCGGTTGGACTTCGCGTTCTTCAGATCGATTTCCCGGTGCGCGACGTTCAGGTCGCCGCAGACGACGACCGGTTTCCGCGCGTCCAGCTCCGTCAGGTACGCGCGGAACCGCTCTTCCCACGCGATCCGGTAATCGAGCCGCGACAAGTCGCGCCGCGCGTTCGGCGTGTAGACGTTGACGAGGAAGAACGCGGGGAATTCGAGCGTCAGGACGCGCCCTTCCGGGTCGTCCCCGTCCGAGAGGCCCGTCCGGACAGACTCCGGTTCGATCCGCGTGAACACGGCGGTGCCGGAGTAGCCTTTCTTCTCGGCGCAGTTCCAATACTGCCGATATCCTTCCGGCAATTCCAGCTCAAGCTGGCCTTCCTGCAGCTTCGTCTCCTGCACGCAGACGATGTCGGCGTCGGCGCGCCGGAAGTAGTCGAGAAAACCTTTGCCGACGCAGGCGCGAAGCCCGTTGACGTTCCATGAGATCAATTTCATCGGTTTCTCCCCCTCCTTGCGATTCGCGGCATCCGGCGCCGCGGCGGCGCCCGCAAGCGGGCTCCGGCAGCCTATATGGCGGACCACGGGTGTGTTTCCTTGGGCAACGGATCGGCCAGGTACCGGCGCAGCACGTCGCACAGGAGGATCACCGCTTCACGGAGCGTGCTTTCGTCCATGAACGAAAAGCTGATCCGGAAGCGATGATGCTCGGGCTCATTGGCGTAACAGGTGATGCCGGGCAGAATCGCGACCCCTTCGCGCTGCGCAAGCGCGTACAGATCGGTTGCCTTGGCCCAGGGCGGCATCGTCACCCACAGGTTGAACCCACCCTCCGGCTCCGTCCAGGTCACCCCCCGCGGCGCATGGCGCCTCATCTGCTCCAATACGACATCGCGGCGGGATTTCAAAGCCGCCCTTAGCCGTTTCAGATGCCGCTGAAACCGGCCGAATTGCACAACCGGCAGAATGGCTTTCTGATTGAGCATGGGACTTCCGAGGTCCGCGATCGTCTTGGCGGCGATCAGCCTGTTCATGAAGGTGCCGGAGGCGATCAGCGCGGATACGCGGCAGCCGGGCGACACGATTTTGCCGAGGCTCTTGACCAGTATGACGTGCCCGAACCGGTCCATCGATTTGATCGCGCGGGGCGGCTCCGTCCGAAAATAGGTGTCGCTGAACGCGTCGTCTTCCAGGATGATCGCATTGTAGCTTTGCGCCAGCTCGAGCAGCCGGGCTCTGCGGGAAGCGCTCATCACCGTTCCGGTCGGATTGTGGAAGGTCGGAATCGTATAAATCAGCTTCGGCGGGTTGACATCACAGAGCCGGCTCAGGATATCGATCCGCATCCCTTCGTGATCGACGGGAACCGTGACGATGCGCGCGCCCCGCGCCGCGAAGACATCGACGGCTCCGGAATAGGTGGGCCCCTCCATGTATACCGTGTCCCCCGGACCCGTAAACGTGCGGGCCACCAGGTCAATTCCCTGCTGGGATCCGCTTGTAATCAGCAAATCCTCCGCGCCGACGGCAATTCCGCGCTCCCGAAAGTAGACGGCCAAAGCTTGCCGCAGTACCGCATCTCCCTGAAACGGCCCGTAGTTCGCGATAATCGCGGGGTCCTCCGTCACGATCTGATGGATGTTCCTGCAGATATCCCGGTTGGGCAGCAACTCGGGGTCCATCATGGCGACATGAAGCCGATACCGGCAGTCCGAGGAAGACCCCTGGAAATGCCGCCACGTGTGCGCCCGGGGCAAATAATCAATCGTTGACAATTGCCATGACGCGGACAAATCCGGCAATCCGGCATCTTCCGGCTCCGGGCCGACGAAGCAGCCTTTCCCCTGCGTGCAGTGGATGAGCTCCATCCGTTCCAGTTCGGCGTACGCCTTGCTGACGGTCACCTGGCTGACGTTCAACGTTCTGGCCAGGTCGCGCACCGAAGGCAGCCGGGTTCCCGTTTTCAACAAGTCGGAACGGATGCGGTCGGACAACGTCTGGGCGATTTGCTTCCACAACGGCGTGCCGTCATGACGTTTCAATTCGATATGCATGAAATCTCCGCCTCCAACTGTTATACACGTTTCTTTACTGTTATACAGTGTTATGGCTATATTGGCCATAGATTCATCAAGATCAGTATAACTTTAAAGAAACGGGAGGTAAATGTCATGGAAAGATCAAGAGGAATTTTGACAGTGGCATTTCTTCTGTTCATCGTCGTCCTGTCGGTATTCGCGGCTTGGCGGGACGGCTCGGGCGACGGAGAAAAAAGCGGGCGCGAACCCGCCACAAAAGAAGAAATCATCAGGGAGAAAACGGACAATTGGGTTCCGATGGCGCCTTGAACACGTTGAAACAAGCAACCCGCCCGGCGTTTTTGCCCGCAGGCAAGCGACCGCAGGCGGGTTGCTTTCGGTCTTCAGGGCGCTGATCATGCGGCGCGATCCGAGCGCCTAGATCCGGGCGCGTAGATCCGGGCGCGTAGATCCGGGCGCCTAGATCCGGGCGCGTTGGACCGGCAGTCCGGGCACGTCCACCTTCACGCGGAACAGGCCGCCCGCCAGCGGCTGTTTCTCCGCGATCTGCCCGTCCCCGCCGCCCGCCGTCGTAATGTACAGCTCGTCGAACTTATCGCCGCCGAACGCGCAGGAGGTCACATTTTCAACCGGGATCGGAACGGACGCCAGCTTCCTGCCCGTCTCGGGGTCCCACCGTCCGGCCTGCCAGCCGCCCCAATGGCCGATCCACAGCTTGCCTTCCGCGTCGATGCACATCCCGTCGGGGCCGCCCGGCTCGTCGTCCGGGAATTCGATAACGATTCGCCGGTTCGCGATCGCGCCGGTTCCGGGATCGAAGTCGAACGCCCAGACGAACCGCTCGGCCGAGTCGATGTAGTACATCGTCTTCCCGTCCGCCGTCCAGGCCAGGCCGTTCGAGCAGATGACCCCCGTCAGTCTCCGCGTCAGCTTGCCGCCCGCCTCCAGCGTGTAGAGCGAAGCATCGCGCTGCCATTTCGCGCTCATCGTGCCCGCCCAGAACCGGCCGTGCGCGTCGCATTTGCCGTCGTTCATCCGGTTGCCGGCATCCGGCTCGTCCGTATGCGCAATAAGTCCGGTCCGCTCCGTGTCCGGGTCGAACCGGTAGAAGCCGTCGGCCAGGCCGAGAATCCACGTGCCGTCCTCGGCCGGCACCGCGCAGCCGATCTTCTGCCCGAACCCGTGGACGGTGATGCGTCCGTCCCGCGGACGGTAGCGCTGCAGCTTGCGCCCTTCGATATCGACCCAGAACAGTTCGCCGAGACGGTCATCCCACACCGGACCTTCGCCGAGCCGGTTCCCGGCGGCTGTGACACATTCCGCCTGATACGTCAACATCGCGCTCATCTCCATTTCCCGCTGGTCTGTCTTTACACACAATAACAGAACGGGACGGAATGCGCTATCGTTTTGCTTTGCGGATGGGGGCGGGACATTTGACGGTATTCAAACCGCGGGCCGATAAGGTAAAATGAGAAGGTCAACGGAATCGCGGCTTCTATCACAACAGACGGGAATCGGGTGCAGATGAGGATCGGATTTTTTGACTCGGGGCTGGGCGGACTGACCGTGCTCGCCGAATCGCTTCGCCGGCTTCCGGCCAAAGATTATCTGTACATGGCGGACACGCTGCACGTGCCTTACGGAACGAAGACGAAAGAGGAAGTCAGGCGCTTCGTTCTGGAAGCCGTCGAGACGATGGCCGGCCAGGGCATCGACGCGCTGGTCGTCGCCTGCAACACGGCCACGAGCATCGCGATCAACGAGCTGCGGGAGATCTACAGCATGCCGATCGTCGGCATGGAGCCGGCCGTCAAACCCGCGGTGGAGATGAACCGGGCGACGGGCAAGCGCGTGCTTGTGTGCGCGACGCCGCTCACGCTCTCCATGCCGAAGTATTACGCGCTGGTCTCCCGCGTCGACGGGAACGGCATCGTCGATTCGCTGCCGCTGCCCGAGCTCGTCGATTACTGCGAGCGGCTCGTGTTCGACGAGGAAGAGCTTGCGGCCTATTTCCGGCGGAAGCTGGAACCGTTCGATCTTGGCCGGTACGGCATCATCGTGCTCGGATGCACCCATTTTCTCTATTTCCGGGATGCGCTCCGGCGCGTGCTGCCGGAGTCGATCGAGATCGTCGACGGTAACGCCGGCACGGTGCGGCGGCTGGCGGCGCTCCTGACCCGCTACGGCATCTCGGAAAACGACGGCAGCGGCGACGTGCGGTTCATGTGCACCGGCGGCGACCCGGCGTATATCCGGAAGATGGGGATCGCGCTCGACCGGGCCAGGACGCTGCAATAACTGCAATATCTGATTCACGGCAACAGTCATGCCGGAGAGGAGCGACAAGTCATGGGAAACAATCGGGTCATCGGCGGTGGCGGATTCCATCACGTGGCGATTCGGGCGCACGATTTCGACGCATCTGTGAAGTTTTACACCGAGGTGCTCGGGTTTGCCGAGCGCGTGCGGTGGGGCGAAGGGAACGGGCGGGGCATCCTGCTCGATACCGGAGACGGCAATTACCTTGAAATTTTCGCGGGCGGCGCGCCCGGTCCGAAGCCGGAAGGAGCGTTCCTTCATCTGGCGCTTCGCACCGACAATGTCGATGCGGCGATTGAGGTTGCGCGCAGGGCCGGCATGGAAGTGACGGTTGAACCGAAGGGTGTTTCGCTCGGGCCGGTTCCGGCGCGGATCGCGTTCTTCAAGGGACCGGATGGCGAGATCATCGAGCTGTTCCAGGAATAGAATCAAGAGACAGAGAGCCCCGCGCGGCGGAACGGTTCCGCGTGCGGGGCTCTGTTCGTGCGAACGGGCGCGCCCGTCCATGAGGGCGCGCCAACCGTTTTGGCTTGCGTCAGGGCAGCAGTATGCGCTGGCCGGGGAAGATGAGGTCGGGGTTTTTCAGTCGGTTCAGTTCGGCCAGCTTCTGCCACGTTGTGCCGTATTTTCGGGCGATGGCCCAGAGCGTGTCGCCTTTTTTCACGATATAAACGCGCTGTTCGGATGACGGCTGCTGCGGCGCGGGCTGTTGCGGTTCCGGCGCCGGTTGCTGCGGTGCGGGCTGTTGCGGTTCCGGCACCGGTTGCTGCGGTGCGGGGGTCGGTTCCTTGTCCGGACTTGCGCCGGGAGACGGAGAAGCGGCTTCCGCCGGCTCGACCCGGATGCGCCCTTCCTTCCCGGGAGAGACTTCGCCCTTCGTCTGCAAATAGCGGATGACCGTTTCCTCCAATGAGGAGAAATCGCCGGTCACCGGCTGTTCCATGAACATGGTATACTGATCGCCGCCGGCGGCGAGGAAATCGTTCGTCGCGAGTGAATAAGTCGCCTCCAGGTCGAGCGGCTTGCCGCCCACCCGGGCGTCGTAAACCCGCTCTCCCGCCGGTTTGCCGGGATCGATCTTGAACGTAAGCCCGGCGACGTGCGGGAACCCGCCGAGCGGTTCGGGCCAGGCGGACACGCCGTGCTCGAGCGCCGCCAGCAGCTCGGCGCCGGTGATGTCCTTCGTCCGGATGTAGTTGCCGAACGGCAGCACGGTGATCACTTGACCTTTCGTAATGTCGCCGGCCGGAATGGACGCGCGGATGCCGCCGCCGTTCGTCAGCGCGACGTCCGCGCCGGTTTCAAACAGCATGGCGTCGGCGATCAGATTGCCGAGATTCGTCTCGCCCGTGCGGACGTGTTCGCGCTCGCCGTCGAGATCGACGAGGCTCTTGCCGACGATCTCGGACAGCAGGGACTCCTGGCCGGCCTTGACTTCTTCGATCACGGCGAGCACCGCCGGGTCCGGCTCGATGTCGATCGTCTCTTCGGCCGGAATGAGCCGCGCGTTCCGCGCCTTCGCGCCCGACGGTCCGACGGTCAGCTCGACGACGCCGATATGCTCGCTGTATTCCCCGGTCTGCACGATCAGCGTGCCGCCGGCTTCCAGCCCTTCAGGCAGCGCCGTATGGCTGTGACCGTCGACGATCAGATCAATGCCCGGCACTTCTTCGGCGAGCTTCAGGCTGGTGTCGACGCTCGCTTCATCCAGTCCGAGATGGACCAGCGCGATAACGGCGTCCGCCTTGCCCTTAAGCTCCGCGACGATCTTCTTTGCTTCCTCGACCGGGTCGGCGAAGGTCAGCCCCGCGACGTTGTTCGGGTGCGTCTTGTAGGTCGTCTCGGGCGTCGCGAGCCCGAAGACGCCAACCCGCACGCCGCCGGTGTTCAGCACGACATACGGCTCGAGCAGCCTCGTGCCGTCGGACTTGTACACATTGGCCGCGAGTACCGGGAACGACGTTTCGCCGGCCAGCTCGAGCAGCCTGTTGTACCCGTAGTTGTAATCGTGGTTGCCCGTCACCATCGCGTCGAAGCCGACGGCGTTCATCATGCGGACGATGCTGCCGCCGCGCTCCAGATTCGCGATCGTCTGCCCGTGCAGCGTATCGCCCGCATCCAGCAGCAGCGTGTTCGGATTTTCGGTTTTCAGCCGCTTCACGAATGCCGCCAGCTTCGCGTAGCCGATGTTTGCGTCCGTCTGCTCGACCCGGGAATGGACGTCGTTCACGTGGACGACCGTGATTGTCGTCTCTCCCGGGTTGGCGCCTGCCGCCGCCGGCAACGCCAGCAGGTGCAGGATCAGAATCGCAAGCAGCATCCGTCCGGCCAGTTTTAACCGCTTCATCATCCGATTCCTCCTCCGAAAAATGGTCTGTTGCCCAGCAGTTTATCTATCAAATGTCATCACTGTTATAAGTATACATCAGAACTGTGTAAACCGGAATCGGAATTACATGAATAAGGTATGTAAAATTACATCGAATGTAATAAAATATTGCTCAAATCTTACCGAATATTGCGCTTGTCAGACCCGAAGTTGCATGTTGCGGAAGCGCGGCCAGTGAACTAGCGGCTTGTCCGTCTCGTCTAAATGGTTGACGGATTCGACCGAGGGGGAGAGCGGCATGCGGGAAGGACGGGCGCGACCGGGCGCGAGGACCGGAATGGAGTGGGGGATGATGCTGGCGGGACTCGTCCTGCTCCATGGCATCGCCGGCTTCATCAGCCCGCATGCCGCGAATGCGGGAACGGACTTCATCCTGAAGCTGCTCGGCATTGCGGCGGTCCGTCCGCCGGTTGAGGCGGATGCCGGAGCCGCTCCGGAAGCGGATGCGGATATCGCTGCGGCCGGGGGAGTCTCCAGGGGAACCGGCGGCATGACGACGACGGCGTCGGGCGGATCGGGTCATGCGGCGCCGTCCGCGGCTGACGGCGTCAGCGCAGCGGCTGGTGTGATGCCGTTGCCCGGGCCGCATCCGGCGGCGTCCGGGAGCACGGCGCAGGCAACGCCGCCGGTTGCGGACGCGCAGCAGCCTGTTCCGCCGGAACAGGCTTCGCCAGGGCGGGATACGCCCGTCCCGGCCAGGCGGGCGGCGCTCACCTTCGACGACGGCCCCGACGGGAAATATACGCCAATTGTCCTCGACATCTTGTCGAATTACGGCGTAACTGCTACATTTTTTGTCGTCGGCATACAGGCCGAGCGTTATCCCGAGGTGCTGGCGCGCATCCGGGACGAAGGACACGAGGTCGGCAGCCACGGCTACGCCCATAAGAACATGGGCAGGATGACGGCCGCGGACATCGCCGAAGATCTGCGCCTCGCGGACGAGGCGCTGCGGGAAGCGGCCGGCATCGTTCCCTCCCTGTTCCGTCCCCCATACGGATCGGTGTCGGACGAACTGAAATCCGCGTTGTCGGAGGCGGGCAAAACGCTCGTCCGCTGGAACGTCGATCCCCGCGATTGGGACGGCGCGCCGGCCGACGACATCGTATCCCGCGTGCTGGAGCACGCGAAAGACGGAGCCGTCATTCTGCTGCACAGCTTCGGCGGGAAGAACGCCGATCTCAGCGGAACGATCGAAGCGCTGCCGGAGATCATTGAAGGGCTGCTCGCACAGGGGTATGAGCTGACGACCGTATCCGGATTGGAGCGTGACAGCAAATGAACGGACGTATTTTTTCGGCTCCCCTATGGCAATCGGCGTTGAATTCCCGGATAATGGAAACGGGGGCTTCGGGCGCCGCAGCCATGCCGCAGGATGCGGCCGCGGTGCCGGGCGCCGATTGTGCCGGGACTAGAGGTGGCGAAGTGCAATCCGATACGGGTTTCGAATATTTGCGGTTCATCGGCGAGCAAGCCGACCGCAAGGCGTTGTTGACCGAACTGATGAACGCATATGGCAAGGACGTCTGGAACTTCGCATACAGCATGACGCGAAAGTGGGATCAGGCGGACGACATTGCGCAGGAAGTTTTCCTGAAAGCTTACCGGAATCTGCATACGTTCCGCAGCCAGGCGTCGGTGAAGACATGGCTGCTCGCCATCACCCGCAACATGGTGCTCGATTACCGGAAGCAGGCGTTCTTCCGCCGGGTCGTGCTGGTGGACGCGTTCAGGGAGGACGGCGCCTCTTCATCCGCCGAGCGGGAAGTGATCGAGACGCTGGCGGTCAACGAGATGTGGAAGCAGGTGCTCGAACTGCCGTACAAGTACCGTGAGGTCGTCATCCTGTACGCGCATTATCAACTTTCGATGAAGGAAATCGCGGAAATGCTCGGCGTCAGCGAAGGGACGGTCAAGTCGAGGCTGTTCCACGCGAGGCGGAAATTGGCGGCGAAAGGAGGCGGCGGCGATGATTCCGACCGATGACAAGCTGAAGCGCGAACTGGCCCAGGGACCGCTGAAGCGCAGCGGCTTCGACGAGCGGCTGCGCAGGCGAATCGAAGAGCGGCTGGACGAGAGCCCGGTCCGCCGTCCTTTCCGGCCGCTCCGGCTGGCCGGCCCGGGTATGGGCCTGTGCGTCATGATCGCCGCGGTCGTGCTGCTGGTCCGGCTTCATCCGGCGAACAATGACAGCCCGCGGCCGGCGGCCGATACATCCGCGTCCGAGACGGTTGCCGGCGCTGCCGCGACTCTGCAGGTTGCGGAAGAAACGCCGCGCCGTTCGGTGCTGCTGCTCGGGCTCAGGCGGGACAATGCGGACGGAGCGGGGAGCGCCTACCGGACGCTGCTCGTCTCCGGCGGGCCCGAATCGTCCGATTGGTCGGCGGCGGAAGGCGAGGGTATCATCATGCCGTATCGCACCGATTTCTGGCGGCTTGAAGTGCTGGAAGACCGGGAAGAGAGCGGCGCGATCCGGCTCGCCTCGGCCTACAACACGTCGCGCGAAGACGCAAGGCCGCTGCCGTCGGTTCAGGCGGGAAGCGGGGGCGCCGGGCCGATCGAAGAGCGCATCGTGTTCGCGGGCAACCGCTACGTCTCGATCGCCCGTCTGACGGCCGGCGAGTGGACGTACCGCATGATGGAGATCACCGATCTCGCCCAGCCCCGGAATGCGAGGTTGATCGCAGCCGGAACCGAGCGCCAAGTGTTTCCGGCCGTGCAGACGGACGGCAGGCTCGGCGTCGCGGAGGCCGATGCGCCGGAACGGCTGAGCGGCATCGCCGAATGGACGCTCGCGCGCAAGGCGGGCCGCTGGATCGCGATCGGGCGGGAGGAGAGCGCCGGCAAGCCGATGGAAAGCGCCGCCCGGCGGGAACTGCCCTATGCCCTCGGCTCCGTGATCGTCGCCCATAACGAACTGGCGCTGTATTGGGAAGACATCCGCGAGGTGCAGCCGGCAGCCGTCGACGCGGTGACGTCTCCGGCGCGCAATATGGCGGCGATCCTGACGGATCGGAAGATCGTCTTCTACAGCATGAAACGCGGCGAACTGGATCGGGAAATGCTCGAAATGCAGCTCAAGCCGGGCGAGACGATCATCATGGCCGAATGGGCGACGCACGTGGATTATGTGGATGAATGGATTCGCAGAGTCGGCGAATTGTTTGCGGAAGCCCGCGACACCCGGTCGCCGGCCGAACAGCCGGGCGAAGCCGCGTCGGTGCCGTGAAGAAAGGGATCCCCTTGCGCAAGGGGATCCCTTTCTTCACGATCGGCCGAGCGAGCTCAGCCAGATCGTCATGGCCCGGGCGTCGCGCTCCGCGCCGAGGGATTGCAGCAGCGAAGCGGCCTCCGCCGACTCGGCTGCCGGCTCGTTGTTCAGGCTGGCGACCCGGAGCTTGCTGCGCCGCGTCATCTGCATGATGGCGCGGAACGCGCGGCGCATCGCGTCCGCCAGCGCCTCCAGGCCGATGTCTTCCGGCGCCCGCATCGTGAACACGTTCTTCCCGTATCCTTCGATCCACAGCAGCCATTCGCCGCCGCGCAGCACGAGGAAGCTGCCGCTTCGGCGCGCGAAGGCGGCGCCCGGCCGCTGCGGCCACGGCGCGAGCAGGCCGAACGGATTCGCGGGATCGGAGGCGGCCAGCACCGTCACATCGCCCTCGGTTCCGGCCTCGACGGGCGGCCGGCGAAGCGATAGGATCCGGTCGCGAGGGACGAATTGCATCGTCTGCACGCCCCGGACGAACAAGCCGCGCGTGACGATGCCCATCGTCTCGAGCTGCCGGAGGACGGGCAGCAGCGCATCCCAGTCATAGGGCGACCAGAGGTCGGCTGTTTCCTTGGCTATCGCGCCGAATCCGTCGAGCAGATGGCGCGTCCAGGCCATGACGGATGCTTCCCGCGGGACATCGGCCTGCGTCGAATCCGCATCCGCATCCGGCAGCAGATCGGAGAGCGCGTACCAGCGGCCCTGGCCGGAGCCGGTCCGGGGCAGTCCGCGGGCCGCGCCGGTGCCCATGCACGAAAGCCCCGTCTGCGCGGTCTTCGTTGCCTTCGAAGGCCTGGCGGGCTTCGCGGCGAGGGCGAGGCGCAGCGGCGCGAACTGGTCGTTCGACACATGCCCGTCCCAGACCAGATCCAGCAGGTCGGACAGCAGCTCGGACGGCAGCCGGCCGAACTCCCGCGCGAGCTTCGTCAGGAAGGCGGCGCCGCCTTCCCTGAGCCGCTCGAGCAGTTCCGGGTGCTTGACCGGACGGCCGGCGTTCTGCCGCAGAACCGGGAGGTAGAGCTCCCGGGATTCGGCGAGGAAGAACGCGACCTGGGCCTGTTCGGCGCCGGGTTCCCTGCGCGCCGTCCAGATGACTTCTCCGCCCGCGCAGAGCGCGTCGAGGAGCTCGCCGCGGTAGGCGGTCATCCGGGAAGGGAAGATGACGGTCTCCCACAGCTCAAGCGGCAGGAACAATCCCTGCAGCCGGCCGATGACCGCGAGCAGGCCGCTTTCGCCCGCGAGCCGCGCGCCCGGCAGCGCGTACTGGAGCGCGGCGGCCTCCAGCAGCCACCTTTCCGGCTCGAGCGGCTCGGCCTCCCTGCGCGCTTCCTGCACGGAACGGCGGAGGATGCGGGAGGCGGTCCGGCTGTTCATCCACGTCCCGCCGTCATCTTCTCCCGCGACCGGCGACGGCTCAATCCGCTCTTGCAGCAGCAGCTCGTCGATGACGGCTTGCGCTTGCACCGGCGAGAGGCCCGGATACCGTCCGATCAGATCCGCCATCGTGAAGGAGAGCACCTGCTCCGTCCAGCGTCCCGCCACGAAGGCGACGGATGCGGGCGTCGCGGGGAACTCGCCGTACATGCCGCGTTCGTCCGCGCAGATCCAGCGCACTTGGCCGCCGAATTCCAGCGGAACGATCCGCCCTTCCCGCTCGAGCGCCCGCAGCCACTCCGCCGTCCGGCCGCCGGCCCATGCGGCCAGTTCTTCGGCCGAACTGTCGCCGCGCCGCTTGAGCAGCGCGTACAGCCCGTCCGGGTCCGCGGGCGGACCGCCCGGCCCCGGTTCGGCGAGCCGGCGCCGCTCGGCCTCGATCGCTTCCGGGCGGACGGCGCGGCGCAGCGCTTCATCGCCGAACAGTTCGCCCGCCAGCCGCTTGCTGATCTGCATGAGCTGAAGCTGCACATCGCCGCTGAACTGGTCGCCCTCGTACAGTTGTTTCATCGCGTAGTCGGACATGAACGCCGACGCCAGCGGCGAGGGATGCGCCGTCTCGCGCATGACGATGCGGACGGTGCCGTCCGCGATGGCGCGCAGCGCCTCCCGGAGATTCGGGAGGTCCAATTCGTCGCAGAGACAGCGGCGCATCGCCTCGTGCAGGTAAGGGAAGCGCTCGGCGTACGGCAGCGCCTCCTTCAGCAGCTCTTCGCTCCGGATGCGCTTCTGCCACATGGGCGTGCGCCGGAAGCTGCGCTGGAGGAGCAGCGCCGTCTCCGCGATGCGCCGGAACGAGGCGGCGAGGAGGGGAGAGCCGGGAATGGCTTCCGTCAGCAGCCGCTCCACATTGTCGGGCGTCACTTGCCGTACGGCGTCGAGCCAGGCCGGTCCCCATTCCGGCAGCACGAACTCGATGCCGCCGTCCCGGGCGTGGGCGTACACCTGCTTCCGCAGCGATTGCTCCAGCACATGCCGGATCGCAAGCAGCCAGGTCCGGTTGACGCGCTTGCCCCAATGGTTGTGCAGCAGGACGTGCCAGCGCCCCGTGACGTCGCGGTAATACTCGACGAGCAGCCGCTTGTCGGTCGGCAAGCCGCCGCGCGCGTGCTGGGCGCGGATGAACGCGACGAGTCCGGCTGCCGCCCCGCCGTCCAGATGGAAGGTGCGGGACAGCCAGTCCGCGGTCTCCGCGTCTGCGGACGTCTGGCTGCCCGTCTCCGTTCCGTTGTCGAAAAATGTCTGCCCGCCGCCGATCACCGTTTCGCCAGGAGATCCCGTTCCGCCGTCCGGCCCGCCGGGAGTCGCCGTATCGTCCGCCGCGACATCGCCTGCGTCGAAATCCATTGTCCATCCCGGGCGGTCCGTTTTTCCGCCGGCCGCTTCCGCGGCTCCATCGGCGTTCGCTTCGCCGCTCCCCGTCAGCCGATGTTCAAGTTCGGCCCACAGCCGGCCGACGGCCTGCCCCAGCTCGTAGGAACGGCCCGGGCCTTCGTTGCGCCAGAACGGAATTTCGCTGTAGCGGTTGCCCGCTTCCACCGCATAGACCCTGTCCTGCCGGATGCTGTGGATGCGCCACGAGCTGGTGCCGAGCTGAAAGACGTCGCCGACCCGGCTCTCTTCGATGTACTCCTCGTCCAGCTCGCCGAGGCGTACGCGGGTCTCCGCATGGTGAACCGGATAGCCGGAGCTCTGCGGAATCGTGCCCGCGCCGGTCAGCGCGGCCATCGCGCTGTTCGCGCGCCGCAAGATGCGGCCGGTCAGGCTGTCGTACTCGATCAGCGGCCGCACGAACGGGTAGTGCCCGCCGAGCACGAGCAGCGCCGCGTGCAGCCGCTCCCGCGGGAACGACCGGAAGCTGTCGCTGCGGATGACGAGCCGGTGCAGTTCGTCCGCGGCAAGCGGCTCGGGCGAGGCGGCCGCCATGGCGACGACGTGCTGCGACAGCACGTCGAGCGGATCCCGGGGCGGCTCGATCGGCTCGATGTCGCGGCGGGTGATCCGCCGGGTGAGCACGGCGATCTCGGGAAGCTGCTCGCGGGTGCGCGCGACGACGGCCCCTCGGCTTACGCCGCCGACGGCATGGCCGGCCCTGCCGAACCGCTGGATGCCGCTTGCCGCGGAGAGCGGCGAGTCGAGCTGGATGACGAGATCGACATGGCCGACGTCGATGCCCAGCTCGAGCGACGAGGTGGCGACGATGACGCGCAGCTCGCCCGATTTCAGCCGCTTCTCGATCTCCAGCCGCCGCTCGCGGCTGACGCTGCCGTGATGCGACATCGACATTTCGAACCCGGCGTGGTCGTTCAGATGAAGCGTCAGCCGTTCGGCCAGCCGACGGCTGTTCACGAAAATGATGACGGACCTCGCGCTTTCCATCATTTGCATCAGGCGCTCGACGATCGGCTTCCAGACGAGCTCGATCTTCCGGCTGCCCGGCGGCTGTTCGGGAAGCGTCACCGTCAGCTCGATCTTCCGGTCCATCCGGCTTTCCACGATCTTGACGGGTCTCGGCCGGTACCCGTACGGGTGCGCGGCTTCTTCGGCCGCGTACGCCGGATCCGGCGCGCCGTCTCCCGGCCCGGGCAACGCTTCCCGGGGCTCTTCCCAGCCGGCGAGGAAGCGGGCGACCCGCGCGAGCGGCTTCTGCGTCGCCGACACGCCGATCCGCCGGACCCGGGCCGGGCAGAGGTCCGCGAGCCGCTCGAGCGTCAGCGACAGATGCGCGCCGCGATTGTCCGCGGCCAGATCGTGGATTTCGTCGACGATCACGTTCTCCGTCGTCCGGAGCATCCGTCGGCCTTTCTCCGACAGGAGCAGGATATACAGCGACTCCGGCGTCGTCACGAGCACGTCCGGCGGCCGCCGCAGCATGGCGGCGCGCTGCGCGCCGGTCGTGTCGCCGGTGCGGACGGCCGCGCGCAGGCCGGGCCAGTCTTCCCCGGATTCCGCGGCCAGCCGGTCGATCGCCTCCGCGAATCCCGCAATATGATGATGGATGTCGTTGTTGAGTGCTTTGAGCGGCGTAACGTAGATGACTTTCACACCCGATTCCGCGCCCGGAAGGGTTTTCGTCTTGACGCAATGATCGAGGCAAGGCAGAAGCGCCGCCAGCGTCTTCCCGGAACCGGTCGGCGCGGCGATGAGCACATGATGCCCCGTGCGGATGGCGTCCCACGCCTCCCGCTGCACGGGGGTCGGCTCGCCGAAGGCACGGATGAACCATCGCGCGAGAACCGGATGGAACCCCTCCAGCTCCGGCGGCAGCGGCCGCCCGTCGAAATCCGTCATGCCCGGTCGCCTCCTCGCAACTTCCGCAGGAAAATAATGCCGTACTCCCAGCATAACCAATCCGGCAAGCGCGCACAATCCGGTGCGCCGGAGGCGTACGGACGGCGCGAGAAAACGCAAGAACCCGCCGGGCCTCCCTGGGAGACCTTGCGGGTTCCGATCTTGCCGGACTGCTCCGGCCCCGTTTACTGCTGTTCTTCCACGGCTTCAGCCGCGCTTTCGTCCGCGCCATCAGCGCTGTCCGCTTGCTCCTGCACGGCCGGCTGTGCCGGTTGCTCCGGTTGCTCCGGTTGTTTCGGCTGTTCCGGTTGCTCCGGCTGATCGACGGCAATCTTCCCGTAGACGGTGTCGCTCAGGATGCGGCGCGCCGTGACGTACCGGTTGGCGTAGTACTTGTCCGAGAGCGGGGTGATGACGACGCCTTTCGACGTGGAGGCGTGCGCGAACTTGCCGTCGCCGATGTAGATGCCGACGTGGGAAATGCCTTTGCCGCTCGTGTTGAAGAAGACGAGATCGCCTTCGCGGAGATCCTCCTTCGCCACCTTCACGCCCTTCTCCGCCATCGCGGCGGATTGGTGCGGCAGGTCGATGCCGAACTTCGCGAACACATATGCCGTAAATCCGGAACAATCGAAACCTTTGGTCGTGGTGCCGCCGTACTTGTACGAGGTGCCGAGCAGGTCTTCAATTACGGCGTCCATTTTCGATCCGGCAGAGGCGCCGGCCGTCGTGAAGGCAAACACGATCGCAAGCAGCGCCGCGACGGATACCGCCAGTCGTTTCACGTATGCGAGACTCCTTCCGATGCCTGCGAGGTTAGCTGTGGGGTTCGGTCGAAGGCTCCCTGGGACTCTTCCGGCGCATCCCGCTGATCGCTGCGGCTGCGCAGAGTCCGTTCACCCGAAGTGGTTCCCCCGCTTCCCGTTCGACGGGAATTCGGCATTTTTCACAACGGTCTCACAAATTCGCTTCCCCGGCGAGAAATCCTTCCAAGCCAAAGATGAGAATCCTCTCATAAAAACGCGAATTTCTCTCATAAAAAGCCGAAATCCCCTCGTAAAACAGAGAATTTTTCTCATCATAAAAGTGACGGAAAACACAAAAAACCGACATCTCCGGAGGCGTGTCCGGAAGATGTCGGCGTTCAGGCGCGACTGTCTGCCCGGGCTTGGCCGGCCGTCAGGCGGCCGGCTGCCGCTTCGACTGCCACGCTTCATACTGCGCGGCGTAAGTCCATACTTTGAACCAGGTGCGGAAAAATTGCTGGGTCTGGTGCAGAATGAGGGCGAACAGTCCGGCCCAGACCATCGACGCGGCGGTGGAGATCAGGCCGGTCGCGGCGCCGATCGCCCATACCGTGAGCGCCGCGGCGGCGGCGGCCGGCAGACTGCGGAACGTGACGGACAGCGAAGGCAGCATGCCGTTACCCGCCGCCGCCCCGAACTGCATGCCGAGCGAGATCAGGCGGATGAGCAGGCACCAGACGAGCCAGGCGCCCGCGGCGGGCAGCATCGTCCACAGCAGCTCGCTCCATCCGGCGCTTTCGAAGAACGCGCGGCGCGCAAGCGGCAGCAGCCAGATGAGCGGCGCGAGCGTCAGGACCAGCTCGGCGGCGTAAATGAGGGCGACGCGCTTCCAGGCGGCGCGGATGCCGGCGAAGAACGCGGTGCCGCGCTCCTTCGTCGCATGCTGCAGCGAATGGAACAATCCGGCGTTGATGACCGGCGTCAGCAGCATGCGGACGGCGAGCAGGCCCGCCAGCGCCAGGCCGTAGGGAACGAGCAGATCGGTCTTCATGATCCGGAACTGCGCCTCGACGAGGAAAAGCTCCACGGCGCCCTTGGCGGCGAGCGGGTCCGGGTACCGCTTGAGAAGCGGGACCAGCACGCCGTCGATCGCCCGGTACAGGAAGAACCCCCACAGGAACTGATAGACGAACAGGAGGACGATGACGCCGGCGTGCCGCACGGTGCGGTTCCATCCATTGATTACGTACGTTTTCATGGCGGTCCTCCTCCCATTACCATCCGAAACGGGCAATGATCGTTTCCAGCACCTTCGCGGCGCCGAGATTCCAGCGGTTCCGTATCGTCCGGGGAAGCTCGGCTTTCATGAAGTTGTTGTACAGCCGGTTGTCGAGCAGATTCATCCGGTTCGGGTCCGCCGCCGCCCAGACGACCGGCTGCGGTCGGGTGACGCGGATTTCGGTTCTGGCGCTGTCATTGTCCCAGATATGCGTCGTGATCGAACCGTCCGCGAACTGCATCATGACGGCCACGGGCCCGGTATAGGCGCCGCTGCGGGACAGGCTGACGACCGATTCATATTGGCGCCGGCCGCCCGACTCCGAAGGCGAAATCCGGATCGAGTCGATCGCCACGTCGGCCGCCTGACCGCCGTACACGAACGCGCCAAAGTAGTCGTCCCAATCGGTGCCGGTCACTTTTTCAACGATGCGCTGGAAGTCGCGGGATGACGGGTGCTTGAATTTGTAGGTCTGGAAATACGTCCGCATGATGCTGCGCATTTTCCGTTCTCCCGCCCGCCGCTCGATGCCGAGCAGCACCAGCTTCGCCCGGAGGTAGACGTTCTCGGCGTAATGCTCGTGGCTGCGGTATTTCCAGGAGAGCTGGTCGAGCGGCGCCGGATCGGTCAGGTAGACCGCCTCGACCGGCAGGTTCGACGAAATGCCGTAGATCGCGTCCATCACCTTGTCCTCGGCATAGGAGGTGAACCCCTCGTCCAGCCACGCTTCTTCGAACTCGTTCGTGGCGACCATGCCGTACCAGTATTGATGGCCGATCTCGTGCACGACGGTCCGCTCCAGCCCGAAGCCCGGGCTTTCTTCCTCGGCGGACGCCGCGGTGATCAGCGTCGGGTATTCCATGCCTCCGGCGCCTCCCGCGCCCTTCGGCGGCACGACGATCGACAGGGTGGAGTAGGGATAGGCGCCATACCATTCCGCGTACTTCGCCAGCGACGACTTGGCGGCGTGCATGTAGCGCTCCCGCTGATGGGCGTGGAGCGGATCGAGGTACAGCTTGATCCGCACGCCGGGAATGCCCTTCGCGGAATACGATTCCTCGCTGTAAATGAAATCCGGCGAGGCCGCCCAGGCGAAATCGTGCACGTCGTCGGCGTAGTAGTGGTACGTTTTCAAGCCGTTTTCGATTTTCGGCGTCTCCGCGAGGAACCCGGTGGCCGCCGTCTTGTAGTTCTCCGGCACGCGGATCTTGACGCTGAAAATGCCGAAGTCGCTGTAGAACTCGGAATTGCCGTGATATTGGTGCGCGTTCCAACCTTCCTGCTTCCGGCCGCGCGTCCCCTTCGTCTCGTACACGGCGATTTTCGGGAACCATTGGCCGGCCATGATGAAATCTCCGGCGTAACCCATCCGGGCGAACACGCGCGGCAGCTTTACGTCGAATTGCATGCGCAGCGTGATGCTGCCGCCGGGCGGCACCGGCTGCGACAGCCTGAGCCGAGCGAGCGTCCGGTCGTTCGGATTGCCGTCGTCCGGGCTGACGTACTGCAGGCGGGGCAGCAGGTTTTCACCGTCTTCGGCGATGATGGAGCGGAGCGTGATGCCGCCGACGCTCTCCGGCACCGCCCGGTCGTTCCGGAGCCGGCCGCCGGACTCGCGCATGAACGTGGTCAGCGGGCTCTCGAAGGCGTTCGGATACAGGTGAAAATAAAGCTCGGATACGGTTTTCGCGCCGGTATTGGTCCATGTGACGGTCTGCTCGCCATGCAGCGTCTTCGCCCCGGCGTCCAGCCGGACGTCGATGTGGTACTCGACGACGCGCCTCGCGAGCGCGGCCGGCTTCGGCTTCTGCTGCTGCGCCGTTTCCGGGGCGGAATTCGCAGGAGGCGGAGCGGCCGATGATCCGGGCGACTTGGGGTCGGCCGACGAGGAGGCCGACGCGTAGGTATATTGGGAAAGCCAGGCGCTGCGGAAATCTTGTCCGAACAGGGCGAGCGCGAGCATGGCAGCCGCCGCGATCAGGGCGATTCGGGTGCGGGCGTTGAGCTGCATGGACCGATTACCTCCCGTTGACAAGCATCTACGGCATGTATATGTTGGCTTCGGGCGAATTATTAGCTAAAATGATTGACAAACCCAGCAAGGAAGGCGGGGGCGTTCGTGGAGCAACAAGAAGGCGGATCGCAGAAGAAGCGCGCGCTGGCGTTCAACGTCGTCAGCACGCAGACGCATAAAGGATTCGGCGCGGGAAGCATCAATCTGAACGATGTGTCGTCCGTCATCATCGACGGCGGCGAAGCCTATATCGACATTGGCGCCATGCACGCGAAGAGCCGGGTGGAACGCGGCATCAAGTTCAGCCCGAACAAGGAAGACGTGCCGAACGGCCGGAAGGTGTGGGTCGTCTGGGTCGCGGTCGACCGGAGCGGAGAAGGGGCGTACTACGCGGGCGCGACCGCTTGCGAGATGCTGATCGATGCGGAAGCGCGGCGCGGGTGGAAAATTCTCGCCGACCACGTGAACCGGCTGGACTACGCGATCAAGCGCAGGTTCATGCTGGACGAACTGTCGGCGGAGGAGAAAAGGGCGCTGAAAGAGCTGCTGATCCGCCACAACGCGGAATGGTGGGAGCGTTCGCCGGAGCAACTGAAGACGGCGCTGGAAGTGTGAGCCGAAATTCGGGGCCGGGGTTCCCGGGGCTTCTCATTCGGCGGCAATGGCCTCGCAGGAGGGCTGCAGCGCGGATGCCGCGTGAAGAGCGTGCAGCGTGGATGCCGCGTTACAACGGCCTGCGGAGCCTGGTGTTGCAAAACGGATTCCAATAGGGAAGAAAGACTCCCGCTTGCGAAAACATCGCAACGGGAGTCTCGTATTTTACGCCGCTTTCCCCGGCTGCTTGTCCCTCTCGAACAGCACGATCAGCGACGGCAGCAGGAATCCCCGGACCAGGAACGTGTCGAGCAGGATGCCCACGGCGGTGATGAAGCCGAAGACGAACAGCACCTGCACCGGCTGCGTCATCAGCACGGCGAACGTCGCCGCCAGAATGATGCCGGCCGAGGAGATCACCCCGCCGGTCTTCGAGACGGCGATCTCGACCGCCTTCCGCACCGGATGGTGGCGCCGCTCCTCCAGGAAGCGGGAAGCGAGGATGATGTTGTAGTCGATGCCCAGCGCCACCAGGAAGACGAAGGCGTACACCGGAATCCGCGTGCTGTACGTGTCGACGCCGAACAAGAGATCGGTCAGGAACAGGCCGAGCCCGAGCGCGGACACGTACGAGATCAGGATCGTGGCCATCATGTAGACGGGCATCTTGACCGATCGGGTCAGATAGACCAGCAGCGCCAGGATGAGCAGCGTCTCCAGGATGACGATGCGGACGATGTCGCTGCGGTTGACGGCGCGATCGTCGATGCTGGAAGCCGTCTCTCCCGCGAAATACACGCTCCCGTCGATCCCGCTCTCCGCCAGCAGCCCGCCGCGGTCCCCGATCAATGCTTCGAGCGCGTCCATCGTCTCTTCCGCATACGGGTTCACGCCATACGTCAGGCTGAACTGCGCGACGCGGCCGTCCTCCGCGGAGCCGTTCTCGCGCACCTGGCTCACAAGCGGCTGAGCGGCGAGGGCATCGGCGAACTTCCGCTTCTGTTCATCGGTGAGCGGCTGCTTCGCCTCGACGATGACGGTCGTCTCCGCCACGAGCCCGCTCTCGAACTTGTCCGCCACGATCTCGTAGCCCGCGCGGGACGGCATGTCGGACGGGAACGACTTCATCAGGTCGTATTCGTAGCGGATGTTCGCCACGTTAAGCGCCGCAACGACGAGCAGGACGCCGACGACGATCGCGGTGACGGCCGGCCGCTTCGCCGTCAGGCGGCCCGCCCGGCTCCACAGCGAGGCGTCCGAATGGTCCGGATCGCCGACCTTCGGGATGAGCGGCCAGAACGACTTGCGGCCGAACAGCGTGAACAGCGCCGGCACGAGCGTCACGGACGCGATCATGACGATTGCCATCGTGACGCCGAAGATCGGCGCGAAGTTGCGGTAATCGCCATATTCGGCGAAGAACAGCATCAGCATCGCGGCGAGCACGGTGCCGCCCGCGAAGAACACCGGCACCCCCGTCCCGCGCATGGCGTGCTTCATCGCCTCGTACTTGTTCTCGTGGCGCTTCAGCTCGTCGCGGTAGCGCGAGAACACGAACAGCGAATAGTCGGTGACCGCCGCGAACAGCAGAATGGTCATGATCGACAGCGACTGGTTGCTCATGACAAGCCCCGCGGCGCCCATCAAGCCCAGCGTCTGGTTCACCGCTTCATACACGAAGGAGGCCGCCAGCAGCGGAATGAGCGCGAGCAGCGGCGAGCGGTAAATGACGACCAGCAGGATGAGGATCAGTCCGACGGTGGACAGGATCAGGACGACATCGGCGCGCGAGAACAGGTTGAGGCTGTCCACCGCAATGCCCGCCGGGCCGGTGACATAGAACGCCACGCCGGAGGCCGTCCCGGCCAGCTCGTCCAGATGCTCCAGCGCGGTGCGAAGCTCTTTCGTCTCCATTGACGCGTCGAAAAGGACCGGGACGATGACGGTGCTGCCGTCTTCCGACCGGAACGATTGCTCGGCCTGCGGCGGCAGCGACGCGAGCGGGACGATCGACTTCAGCCCCTCCGTCTCCGGCGCCTGCTCGAAGAACGGCTTGAGCGCCTCCAGGTCGGCTTCGCCTTCCTCCGCATGGAACACCAGGATGGCCGGCAATCCGTCGAACGATTCGAAGTATTGGTCCAGCTTGTTTCGGGCGATGACGGATTGCGCGTCCTCCGGGAGCGAGTCGATGCTCGTCACCTCGTAGTCCTTGGCGCCCGGCGCCAGCCCGCCGAGCAGCAGCGTGACGGCGAGCCACACGCCGAGCGTGATCCACATGCCCCTCTTCGTGGACACGAAGTCCGTTATGCCGAGCAGCAATGCTTTCATAAACAGGTCCTCCCACTCCGTTGATTTCTCCGTTTTAAAGTAACACAAGTGTCACTTTCGGCGAAAAAGAATGCAATGCGACACTGCGCTTGCCATTCTCCATTATGTCCGCGCCAGGCGGTTCTGTCAATTCGGGAAAATCTTCAGGCCATGATGCCGCGGCGGATGATGTCCTCGATCGCCGCCGCCCACTCTTCGTACGGGATGCCCGAATGGTTCGGGATCATGATCGACTGGAAGATGAAGCCGAGTACGAGCCCGTCGGGCAGATGGGAACGGATCTTCCCTTCCCGCCGTCCCTGCCCGATGAACGAGCCGAGATGCGCGTACATGTCGAGATGCAACTGATCCAGCCGCGCAAGGTTCGCTTTCACTTTCGGGTTCGCGGACCTCGGAATCTGCTGGACGCTTCCGATCAATTGATGGATCGTCCTCCGCTTGAAAATGAGATCGAGCAGAAACCGGAACTGGGATTCGAAGTCCGGACGGCCGTCGATCTCCCGGAGTTCGGCCAGAAAACCGTTCATCTCGTGAATCATGAAATCGGTGATGAGCTCGTCCTTGTTGTCGTAGTATTTGTACAGCGCGCCTCTCGAAACCTGCAGCCGTTCGGCCAGGGTGCTGAAGGTGAAGCCTTCGTAGCCCTGCGCGAGCAGCACGTGCCCGGTCTCCCGGAACAGGTCGTCGGTTGTAAACTTGCGTTCCCTTGCGATGTCAATCACCTCATCGAAGTGGTTACTTCGACAAGCCCCGGCATATTCCTCCTTCGCGCTATCCGAACCACCAGCGCTTGAAATCTTCCCACCATGAGCGGCGGATTTCACTGTCCGCCCGGGCGGAGTCCGGCGTCTCATCGTTCGCTTCTTCATGCGCGTCGCAAATTTCGACCGGCTCGGTGCCCGCGATGAACGTTTCCGGCCGCCGCAGCGGGCATTGCCCGCCCGCAAGTTTGCCGGTTTCGGGGTCGATGTAGACCGTCACGACGCCTTCCGGCATCGGGAACATCTTCGGCGGCACGCCGGCGAGCGCCCGCTCGATGAAGTCGGCGAAGATCGGCGCCGCGCGGTGCGCCTCGGCCTGCGTGATCGCGCGCGCTTTGTCGTAGCCGACCCAGACGGCGGCCGACAGCTCCGGCGTGTAGCCGACGAGCCAGGCGTCGTAGGCGGTCGTGCCGGTCTTGCCGGCCACGGGGCGCCTGATGGCGGCCGACACGCGGTGCGCCGTGCCGCCCGGCTCGAACACGCTCTCGAGCAGCCGCGTCAAGACGTACGCATGCGCGGGCGACGTCGCCTGCACGGGCGACGGCTTCGCCTCGTACAGCACGCGGCCGTTGCGATCCTCGATCCGCAAGACAGCGACCGGCTCGTGGCGGATGCCGCCGGCGGCCAGCGCGCCGAACGCGGACGCCATTTCGAACGGGCTGACGGGGAACGTGCCGAGCGCCAGCGAAGGCACCGGCTGCATCGGGCTGGCGATGCCGAAGCGGCGCGCCGTCGCCACGATGTACTCCGGCCCGACCGACATGATCGTATGGACGGCGTAGATGTTGTCCGAGCTTGCAATCGCCGTCCGCATGTCGATCTCGTCCATGAAATAATGGTCGTTATGGTTGCGCGGCTCGTATGTCTTGCGTCCCTCGTCGTACGTGAAGACGGTCGGCTCGCTCCGGAACCGGGTGACCGGGGTCAAGCCGCGCTCGAGCGCCGTCAGATAGACGAACGGCTTGAAGGAGGACCCCGGCTGGCGCGTCGTCGCGAAGACGCGGTTGTATTGGTTCGTGTTGTAATCGCGGCCGCCGACCATCGCCTTGATATGGCCGTTCCGCGGATCGATCGCGATGAGCGCCGCCTGCTGTCCGGAGCCGGCCGGAATGCCGTTCTTCACCGCTTCTTCGGCGGCCGCCTGAATGTCGGGATCGAGCGTCGTGTAGATGCGGATGCCGCCTTCGGTAAGCAGCCGCTCGTCGATGCCGAGCCGGAGGGCGGCGATCATCCGCACGTAGTCGCGGAAATACGGCGCGTACCCGTCGTCCGCGTCCGATTCGAGCGGCCGGAGGCCCAGCTGCTCGTGAAAGGCGGCGTCGGCTTCCTCCCGCGAGATGACGCCCTGCTCGACCATCGCGTTCAGCACGAGGCGCTGCCGGTCCTTCGCGTTCTTCATGTCCCGGTATGGCGAGTAATACCGCGGCCCCTTGGGCACGCCGGCGAGCATCGCGCTTTCCGCCAGCGTCAGTTCGGATGCGCGCTTGCCGAAGTAGCGCTCCGCGGCGGCCTCGGCGCCGTAGGCGCCGTGGCCGTAGTAGATCTGGTTCAGGTACATCGTCAGGATTTCCGTCTTGTCGTACTTCATCTCGAGCTGCGCCGCGTAGACGGCTTCCCGCAGCTTCCGGGACCAGGTTCGCTCATGGGACAGCCAGAGGTTGCGCGCGAGCTGCTGCGTCAGCGTGCTCGCGCCCTGCTTCGCCGACAGGCTGCTCAGGTTGACGAACGCCGCGCGGGCGAGCCCGCGCAGATCGATGCCGTGGTGTTCGAAGAAGCGGCGGTCTTCGATGGCGAGCGTCGCCTGCACGAGGTACGGCGAGATTTCCGACAGCCCGACGGAACGCCGGTGGCCGCCGGCATGCAGCGTGTCGATGATGCCTCCCCGGCTGTCATAGATATACGTGGTCTGGCTGATGACGGCGGCGGGCAGCGTCCGCGCGCTCAGCCAGATCCAGCCGGCGATCAGTCCGCCGGCGGCGAGCAGCAGGAGGAAAGCGAACACCGCGGCCCAGACGCGGAGGCGGGCAAGGCGGATCACGCGCCGCTCCGCTCGAAGCGACCGCTTCTTCTGCTTTTCCCGCTCTTCCGGCGTCTGCGGGCGGGCATTCGACCGATCCGTCACGCTCGCCACCGTCCTTTCCGCTCGCATTCTCTCATGTTCCTTAGTATGGAAATCGCAAGGAGCCGTTATTCATGCCGGCCGGGAGGCGGAAGGCAGCCGGCGCTGCGGGAACGTTTCGGCGGTGGAGCGGGGCGCTTTTCGGCGGGGCGGCGGGAACATTTTGGAGACGGGCGGGGAGCATGTTGCTTTTTCCCATTGAAGCTCTATAATACAGGTTGAAATCCTACAGGAAGAAGGGATCGTCCTCGTGACGGAGATCTGGTTTACGGAGAAACAGACCGACCATTACGGCATCACGATGAAGCTGAAGGAGACGTATGTCCGCGAACAGACGGACTTCCAGGATCTCGCCATGGTCGAGACCGAGGAATGGGGCACGATGCTGCTCCTCGACGGCATGGTGATGACCACGGACAAAGACGAGTTCGTGTACCACGAGATGGTGGCGCACCCGGCGCTGTTCACGCATCCGAACCCGGAGCATGTGCTGGTGGTCGGCGGCGGCGACGGCGGCGTCATCCGCGAAATTCTGAAGCATCCGAAAGTGAAGCGGGCCGTTCTGGTCGACATCGACGACAAGGTGATCGAATATTCGAAGCGCTACCTGCCGCAAATCGCGTCCGGGCTGGACGATCCCCGCGTTGAAGTGATCGTGAACGACGGGTTCATGCACATCCACGATCACAAGAACACGTACGACGTCATCATGGTCGATTCGACCGAACCGGTAGGGCCGGCGGTGCAGCTCTTCACGCGCGGGTTCTATCAGGGCATCTACGACGCGCTGAAGGAAGACGGCCTGTTCGTCGCGCAGACGGACAACCCGTGGTTCAAGGCGGATCTCATCCGCAACGTGAATCGCGACGTCAAGGAAGTGTTCCCGATCGTGCGCACCTTCTGGGCGAACGTGCCGACCTATCCGAGCGGACTGTGGACGTTCACGATGGGCAGCAAGAAGTACGATCCGCTCGAGGTGGACGAATCGGCGATCCCCGAGCTCGATACGAAATATTATTCGCCCCGGCTGCACAAGGCGGCGTTCGTGCTGCCGAAGTTCGTCGAGGATCTGGTGAAATAAAGCGAGGTTGGACGGCCGTCCCGCTTTGCGGGGCGGCGTTCTTGATGAAAGGGGACAATCGGTGTGAAGCTGGATCAAAAGTATTCCGGCAACGTGTTCATTCTGAGCTCGGACGATTACGAAGCGGCGAAGGCGGTCATCTACGGCATGCCGATGGACTTCACCGTCTCGTTCCGTCCGGGCTCGCGCTTCGGCCCGCCGCGCATCCGCGAGGCGTCGGTCGGCCTGGAGGAATACAGTCCGTATCTGGACCGCAGCCTCGAGGACATCGTTTATTTTGACGCCGGGGATCTGCTCCTGCCGTTCGGCAACGCGGCGCGCAGCCTGGAGCTGATCGGCGAGTTCGTGCGGGGCGTGCTGGCGGACGGGAAGCTGCCGGTCGGCCTCGGCGGCGAGCATCTCGTCTCGTGGCCGATCATCCGCGAGTTCCACGCGAAGTATACGGACCTCGCGGTCATCCACATCGACGCGCATGCGGATTTGCGCGAGCAGTACGAGGGCGAGCCGCTGTCGCACTCGACGCCGATCCGCAAGGCGGCGGAGCTGATCGGCGGGAAGAACGTGTACCAGTTCGGCATCCGCTCCGGCTCGCGCGAGGAGTGGACGTACGGGCGGGAGAACGTGAACTTCCACCCGTTCGAGGTGCTGGAGCCGCTTAAGCGGGCGCTGCCCGAACTGGCGGGACGGCCCGTGTATTTGACGATCGACATCGACGTGCTCGATCCGTCCTGCGCGCCCGGCACCGGCACGGCCGAAGCGGGCGGCATCACCTCGAAGGAACTGCTCGATGCCGTGCACGCGATCGCGCGTTCCGATGCGCGGGTCGTCGGCTGCGACCTGGTGGAAGTCGCGCCCGCCTACGACCCGACGGAGCAGACGCAGATCGTCGCGTCGAAGATCGTGCGGGAGATGCTGCTCGGATTTGTGAAGTAAGACGCGAGGATTCGGGCCCCGGGGAATGTTGTTCCCCGGGGCTTCAATGGCTTGGCAGGCCGGGCTCGCCCGGCCAAGGTTCTTCGGTCCGCAGCGGCTGTCCGTCTGCGGCCCGTTGTTCGGAGAAACGCCCGCCTTATACTGGCATCCCTATTAATTGAAGGAAATAGATGGGAGCCTTAAGGAATGGTATGCGTTGCGGAAGGGAGCGGGGAAAGAACCGGCCTGCGACCGGCGCCGCTCATGTTGGCGGCGCTGGTGCCGGCGGAACTGGTGTTTGCGGCGAACGGATGGACGGCGGGAAGAACGGCGGCTGCGCAGCCGGATTCGCGGAATTGCCGCATGTTGACGCGAAGTGAAAGCAATCCGGGTTACATGATATGCGCGGTGCGGACAGATGATAAGGAGGGGTCGCGATGTCGCTTTCCAGCGGGTTGTTCGGCAATTACTCGCAAGTATCGGCCCAGGAACTGCAACAGCAGTACGGCGCCAACAACCTGCAGACGGCGAGCTACGGATTCGAGTTCAGCAGAAAGTTCAATATTCAGCCGTTCTATGTGGCGCTGGTGTCGCTGGCTTACGAGAACAAACGACGGATCAACGGTTGAACCGGAATACTTCCTGGAGCGGCCGGACGCCGGGGTGCTCGAGATCGGCGGCGCCAGGGTCGACGCGGAGAAATGCACGAACAAGGAGATCCGGCAGCTCCGCCTGCAGACCGCGATGGTGTTCCAGAACTACAATCTGTTCAGGAACAAGACCGCCCTGCAGAACGTGACGGAATCGCTCATCGTCGTGAAAAAGATGCCGAAGAAGCAGGCGGAAGAGCTCGGCATGGAACTGCTCCGAACGGTCGGCCTGGAAGACAAGCGGGACAATTATCCGGCCACGCTCTCCGGCGGCCAGCAGCAGCGCGTCAGCATCGCCAGGGCGCTTGCGCTCCGGCCCCACGCGATCCTGCTGGACGAGCCGACATCTTCCCTTGACCCGGAGCTGGTCACGGAAGTGCTGCAGACGATCAAGAAGCTCGCCGAGTCGGACACGACAATGATCATCGTGACGCACGAGATGGATTTCGCCCGGGATGTGTCCGATCAAGTCATTTTCATGGCGGACGGCAACATCGTGGAGCAGGGGCCGCCGTCCGAAGTGCTCGAGAACCCGCAGAAGGACCGGACGAAGCAGTTCCTCAGGACATTCCACGCGAACAGGAAGCGATGACGATGGCGGCGGACAGCCTGACGGCGGCGTTTCTGGACAAGCTGCGGAGGATGCCTCTTTCCGGGGAAAGTCTGGAGAAGGCGAAATACGGGCTATTGGACTACATCGCATCCGCCTTCGCCGGGAGGGCGGATGCCGGCGTTATGAAGCTGATTCGGGCGGCGGAAGAAGAAGGCGGTCGGCCGCTCGCGCCGGTGCTGTTCCACGGGCGCCGCGTCACCCGCGAGCAGTCGGCGCTCATCAACGGTTTCATGGGACATGCGCTCGATTACGACGATGTCCATGCGGAAGTGCGCGGCCATCCGAGCACCGTCATTCTGCCGGCGCTGATCGCGCTCGCGGACCGCGGCGGGGACGGCCGGCGTTTCCTCGAAGCGTATATCGTCGGCGTCGAAGCAATGGCGCGCATCGCGCTCGCGCTGTCGAACGAGCATTACGAGCGGGGATTCCACAACACCGCCACGGCCGGGGTGCTCGCGGCGGCGATCGCCGGCGCCCATTACCTGGACTGGCCCGCGGATCGGGCCGCGCTGGCGCTCGGGCTGGCGGCGACGCAGGCCGGGGGTCTGCGCGTCCACTTCGGCACGGAGACGAAGCCGATCCATGCCGGGCTGGCCGCGGCCGCGGCGGTCCGGTCGCTCATGCTCGCGGAGGCGGATGTGCAGGCGAATCCCGCCGGCCTGGACGGCCCGCTCGGCTATTTCGCCGTGTTCGGCCAGGGGGAGGAGCGCGCGCGCAGCGAGCTGCTGCGGGAGGACGACGCGCCGCGGATCGTCCGCCCCGGCCTGTGGCACAAGCTGTATCCGTTCTGCTCGGCGGCGTATTTCGGCTGGCATGCGGCGGAGCAGATCGGCCGCGTGCCGCTGGAGCGGATCGAGGAGATCGAGATCGCGTTCACCGGGCGGAGCGACGCGGCGCTCATCCACCGCCGTCCGGCGAACGGGGAGGAAGGCCGCTTCAGCATCGAGTACATCGCCGCGCTGATTCTGAGCGGACGGGGCATCCGCGCGGACGACTTTCAGCGGGTGCCGATCGACCGCGAGATCCGGGCCTACATGGATCGGATGCGGCGCACGAACGTGATGGACGAGCCGCCGGGCGTCCGGTACACCCGCATCACGGTGAGGCAGCTCCAGCTACTCCGCACGCGGACGGCGGGACGGTGAGCGCCGTCGGCGACCGGCCGAAAGGTTCCGCCGGCAACCCGGTCACGGAGGCGGAGCTGCGGCGCAAGTTCGATGAAGTGGTGTACATCCCGCAAGCTGCGGCGATCCGGGAGCGGATTTTGTCGCTGGATGAAGCGCGGGATGTGCGGGAATGGATCGGGCTGCTGGGTTCGGCGGCGGATTGAGAATAAAATGAAATCCCGGCTTTGCGGGTCGGGATTTGGGATGGGAGCCTCCAACCGGTTCAAGGCTGGAGCTTTTGTTGTTCGTGCGAGACCGGTTCGACTCCGCGCTTCGGGCGGATGGCGAAGGGCAGGTACAAAATCAGGCACATGACGAGCGCCACCCCTTCAAGCGACACGATGTACCACGGCCAGGGACCGAGCAGGTCGAGAAGCGACGGGTCGTACGGCTTGTGGGCGAGAAACATGTAGTTGCCGCCGGTCGCGTAGTTGACGATGCCGACGGGAATGATCAGCAGGTTGAGCCAGAGCATGGTGCGCCAGATCGAGGACCAGCGCGGCCGGAAGCCGTACGCGGCGATCATGAACAGGCTGGACACGATGATGCCGCCGTGGGCGACGAAGAAATAGAAGAAGGTGAAATGCGGATACCCCGACAGGATGGCGGCGGGCGTCAGGAGCGCCTGCAGCGCTCCGCCGATGCCGGCGAAGTAGTTGAACTCGAACAGGCGGTAGCTTTTCGTCCAGAGCATGATGAACGAGAGGATCAGCGTCAGGCCGCACAGGTGCAGGGGCAGGGTCCAGGACGGATCCCATTGGTCTGCGGCGAAATACCAGACATGAAGCATGATGTCGAACAGCAGCAAGATCGAGGCCAATGCATGGCGGATGATGTCGGCGAGGCGGGGGCGTTTCCGCAGTCCGCGCCAGCCGAGGGTGAATGCGCAAGCCGCCGCGATGATGACAAGAGACAGCCAATGCGACGTCGAGTAGAACGTGAAAGGAGCCGTTTCGGCGCCGAAAAAGGGCACCTGGTTCATTATTCTGAAGAACCCCCTTTTTTCATTTGCCCGGTTTGTACTCCATTTTTTCATAAATTCGATGATTCAGGCAATATTTCTGTTTGATCACATGAAGATGGGGTGAATGCGGGACGGCCGCGGGTTGCCGCGAGATGATTCCACAATGGAATTGTACATATCCTCATGCTTAATCCATGGGAGAATCCGGACTCATGTGCTATCTTCCAAGAATGCAGAAAATATGCCGAGTGCAGAATGGAGGATGAGCATCTTGAGGTACGAAGAGGTTCAATCAGACATAACCGTGGTCGGCGGGGGGTTGGCGGGGGTTTGCGCGGCTGTGGCCGCAGCCAGGCTCGGAAAAAAAGTGGCATTGGTACAAAACCGTCCGGTGCTGGGTGGAAATTCCAGCAGCGAAATCCGCGTCTGGGTCGTCGGCGCAACCGCGCACGGGGTCAACCGTTATGCTAGGGAAACCGGTATCATGGGCGAAATGTTCCTGGAAAACCAATTCCGTAACCCGGAAGGAAACCCCTATTACTGGGATCTGGTCGTACTGGAAACAGTGCGGAAAGAAAAAAACATCCGGCTCTTTCTCAACACCGATGTGCATGAAGTCGAAGCGGACGGCGATGAAAACAACCGCCGTATCCATTCCGTGACAGGCTGGATGATGGGGTCGGAGCGGAAAATCCGCTTCAAGAGCCCGATTTTTCTCGATTGTACCGGCGACGGCCTGATCGGATTTCTGGCAGGCGCCAAATACCGTCTTGGACGCGAGTCGAGACACGAGTTCAACGAGTCCTGGGCACCCGAAGTCGGCGACAACATCTCGCTCGGAAGCACGCTGCTTTTCTATACGAAAGACTTTGGCAAACCGGTCAAATTCGTGCCGCCGAGCTTCGCCAAAGACATCACCAAGACGCCGATCCCGATGAAAAGGGTGCTGCACAGCGGTGATTCGGGTTGCCACTACTGGTGGATCGAGTGGGGCGGCCAAGAAGATATCGACATCGTGCACGACAACGAGAAAATCCGCGATGAACTGTGGTCGGTCATCTATGGCATCTGGGACTATATCAAAAACTCCGGCAAATTCGACGCGGACAACATGGTGCTGGAATGGGTCGGCAGCGTGCCGGGGAAACGGGAATATCGCCGTTTCATCGGCGGCTACACCTTGACACAAAACGACATCGAGCAACAGACGCTGTTCGAGGATGCCGTTGCCTTTGGCGGTTGGTCCATCGACTTGCATCCGCCGGAAGGCATGTACGCGGTCGACTATACTTCGAAGCACATTCACGCGGACGGGGTGTACCAAATACCTTTCCGTTGCCTGTATTCGGTGAATGTGAACAACCTGCTGTTTGCGGGCCGAAATATCAGCGCCACCCATATCGCCTTCGGTTCGACCCGGGTGATGGCCACTTGCGCGACATTGGGACAGGCTGCCGGAACGGCAGCGGCGCTTTGCGTCACCCATGGCGTGACGCCGCATGAAGTCTATCAACGCCATCTGCGGGAACTGCAGCAAACGCTGCTGTGGGAGGACGCTTCGGTCATCGGCGTCAAGCATGACGACCCGGCCGATCTGGCGCTGAAGGCAAAGGTCACCGCGTCGAGCCACCTAAGCCGGCTCGAGGTGATCCGCGCCGACGAAACATACGACTCGGAGACGGACTTGGCCTTCCTGATACCGGTTGATCCCCGGATGTTGTCCCTCGAGATTCTGTTGAATGCCCGCAAGGATACGACGGTGGAAGTGGAGGTTTGGGACACAGGCAGGCCGGAAAACTATGTTCCCCACCGGTTGGTGGTCCGCGACGCGCAGGCGGTCGGAAAAGGAGACGGGCAGTGGGTGCGTTTCCATTTGCCCTGGGCGCCGGATAAACCGCGGAACGCCTTTGTCATTGTTAAGGAGAATCCCGACGTTTCGCTCTATCTGTCCCGTGAACCATTGACCGGCGTGCTGGCATTCGTCAGGGAGAAGTCGCTGAATGTCGCCCGCGGCATGGAATCGCTCAACCTGGAAATGGCGGTCGTTCGGTGGAACATGCGCAGGGTTGTGCGCAAGCCTTTCTGCTTCCGGTTGTTGGACGAAACGCGCGCTTACGCGCCGGAGCGGGTAATTGACGGCTATGCGCGTCCTTACGGCGGGCCGCACATGTGGCTGTCCGAACCGATGAAAGGCGAAGAATGGATTGCCTTGTCCTGGGATCATGAGGTCACATTCCGCGAAGTGCATGTGACGTTCAACGACGACACCAACGAAGATCTGATCAACCTGCACCACCATCGCACCGATTTCGAAATCATTCCGGAGTTGGTCAAGGCGTATCGGGTGGAGATCGAAACGGATGGAAAGTGGACGACCATTGTGAAATTGACGGACAATCGGCATCGCAAAAATGTTCACCGATTCGAAACCCCCCTCAAAACGGGGAAACTGCGCGTAGTCGTGGAGGAAACGAACGGCACCCGCTACGCGGAAATCGCGGAAATCCGCGTCCGCTGATTCCATTGCAAGCGGCACGTTGCGAGCGGCTAGGCGGCGTGCATGCAGAAAACCATCCGCATGGTTTGAACCGATCTGAAATGAACAAAACCTGTCGTCCGGACTCCGTGAATAGCGGAGTCCATTTCGTATTATCGTTAGCCAGAATTTCCGGAAGGACTTTTGTCATGGCGTGGCGATGTTGCCGCCATTAAGCCAATCGAGCAAAGCGCAGCAGACGGCTTTGCTGAGTGTGGCGAACATGGGGCACATCGGACAAGAACAACTGCGTCAGCTTGAGAAGTCCATGGAAGAGATGGCCATGCAGCCCAGGCCGCAACCGCATTTCAAAAAGAGGCTCAGGCGATTGCGACGGGCGCTCTACATGGCCGTTTTGACCTCAGGAAAGGGGTTCACGAACGGCTGAGGGCATACTACGAGCAGAAAAGAAAAGAAAAGAAAAGAGGGCAAGCCCTACAAGGTTGCCGTGATTGCCTGCGCCAACAAGCTTCTACATCACGTTCATGCCATCCTTGTGAAAGGCAAGCCCTGTAAAGCAGCTGTTGTTCGAGCAAACTATGACGGTCCGCGTGTCATGGTTCCAGATGGTGCTCTGAATCATCAGACGAAACGGTTTTGCGAACGGACGATGTCGCGGTATTGGGACGGAGACACGCCCTCAATCTTTTTAAACATGCGGCTGAAGTAAAACGAATCGTTGAACCCGCACAATTCCGAGACTTCCCGGATATTGTCGCATCCCGCTTTGATCAGTTCCTTCGCCTTATTGACCCGGACATTGATGAGGTATTCGATCGGAGAAGTACCGGTCACCTCCTTGAAGATAACCTGCAGGTAGGAACGGCTGAGCTGAATGGTGTCGGCCAGATCCTGCAGCGTAATCTTTTTGGCGTAATGGTCCAAAATATATTGGGTGACCTTCTCAACCTTGCGAAGCTTGTCGTAGTTCAGTGTTCGCTTCGAATTGCTCCACAGGGACAACAGATTAAGCAATTCCATGAAAAAGGCACGCTCGCGCAGTGTTTTGCTGAAGGTGCGGGGAGAGATCCATTCGTCCGTGAGTGACTTGAACAAATGCAGGATTCGGGAAAACATGTTCGGGTCGTCGATGTGAAGGAAGGACGGGATGGGCAGCGGAACGTCCTTCTGAAACCAGTCTTGGCCGTCGAGCAGCAGGCAGGAGTATTTGAAATCAAGACCATAACAACGCATCGGATTGTGCTCGAAGGTGTGGCCCCAGCGAATGTCGCCCGGTTTGAAATAGATCAGATCGCCCCTTGAGACATGCCGCTCCTCGTTGCAGCCGATAACGGCTTCACCGTCATAGATGAGAATGAATGAATGGATGTCCCAAACTTTGCGGACATTGGTCCATGAGCCGTCTACAACGCGATGAACGGCTTGGAAGAAGTGCGGAACCATGTTCGTCAATTCTCCCAGCGCATTGTTCATGATGATCACCTGTCGGGCTAGGATGATGGATAGAACATAACACAATGAAATAATTCATATCAAGAAGGTTAGTGCATGGAGAAGAAACGTGAAGTTGTGGTAGTTTATGTGCTGTGAAAACGCATTCCTGAGAAGGGGGAAGAACCATGGCACCGTCAAGAAAACTCCATGTCTTTATGGTCGCGCTTCTCACTCTGGCCGTTTTGCTGGCCGCTTGCGGGGGCGAATCCGGAGGCAGTCGGAATTCATCAACGGGGTCTTCCGGCGGGGGGAAGACGAACCAATCGGGTACGACCGGCCAGGGAAAAGGCGACGACGAGAAAGTGACAATTCGCATGTGGACATTCCTGGACCCGAACGGGACAAGCGCCCGGGAAGTCGCGCTGAAGCAGATCATCGACAACTTCCACGCGGCCAATCCGAACATCACGGTGAATGTGGAACCGCAGGTGTGGGATACGCTCGGCACAAAGTTTCTGGCGGCCAACCAGACGAAATCCGCTCCGGATATCATCTGGATCACAATGGATGACTTTGGGACGGCGCTGATGCATGGAGCACTGACCGATTTTGAAAGCCTGTTCCTGAAGGACTGGACGGCGGAAGAGATCGCGGACGTCGATGACGCCTACTGGTCGTTCGGGGCGAAGGATGGAAAACATTACCAGTTTACCCTCTCCCGCAACTATATCGGCATCCTGTACCGCGAAGACCTGCTGGCCGAGAAAGGCATTGAGGTGCCCTTCAAAACGTGGGACGATCTGATTGCGGCAGCCAAGCAACTGACCGAGACGGATTCCTCCACCGGGGTGCAGCGGTACGGATTCGGCCAGGCGTTCAGCACCGAATCGCCCGATCCGCAGGTGTTTCCGCCGGCACTCATCTACGCGCAGGGTGACATGTTCACCGAGGACGGAAAAGCCAATTGGAGCACCGACGCGGGCGTCGAAGCATTGAAGCTGCAGTTGGACATGGTCAGGGTGCACGGCGTCACGCCTGAGACGGCGGTATCCTCCACCGTGGAAGACGCCTATAACGAGTTCAAGGCCGGCCGCTATGCCATGATGATCGGAGCCGGCGTCCGGATTCCAGGCCTGCAAAGCGACGCTTCTTTTGACGGCAAGACAGTCCAGATGACGTTCTTCCCGAGCGCGGACGGCAAAAGCTACTCGCCGAGCGTGATCAACGGTTGGGCGGTCGGGATCTGGTCCGGCAGCCAGCACAAGGAAGCGGCCGGCAAGTTCGTGGAGTTTCTCGTCAATCCGCAATCCGACGAACTGTGGCTGACCGTCGGCGGCCAGGCTCCAGTACGCAAGTCGACGGTGGAGAAGTACGCCGATTTTCTCAATCAGCCGGACAAGCGCTATCTGCAAGTTATGGCGGAAGGGTTTGCCAAATACGGCTACGCTCAGCCTTGGGAGTTCCCGGTCAGCGGGTGGCGGTCCGATTTGAACAAAGCGGCTCAAGACGTGCTGATCGGCGGGTTGGACGAAAGAACGGCATTGCAGAGCGCGGAGAAAGCGTTCAACGTGCGGTCAGGAAAGAAATAAGAGATACACCGGTGGGCAAGGAGCTGCGGATTGTATCCAGTCCGCAGCCTCTTTCGTCCGCAGTCTAGGATGCGAGTGGGGGATGGTTGGTGAAAGAAAGCAGACTGGGGGCTGTGCTCGTTGCCCCGAGTATTCTTTTTTTGATCGTGATCTTGATCGTGCCGCTTATTTATACCGTCTACAACAGCTTCTTTGACTTGCGCTTTCTGCAAATGGGCGATTTTCTCGGATTCAAGAATTACGCTGCCGTCTTCCGGAACAGGGAAATCTGGCATTCCCTCGGGCTGACGATAATCGTTACCTTTGCCGGTCTTGCCATTTCGATCGTCGTCGGCATGCTGATGGCGGTGTGGATCCATTCTTGTCAGGGTCTCACGGCCTACTTCTTGCAAATCATCGTGCTGATCCCGTGGGTCATCTCCATGGTCGTAGGCGCCTTGTTGTGGAAGTGGCTGTTCAACACCATGGGGCCGATTAACTACCTGCTGAACGCATGGGGATACGGGAACGTGGACATCCTGGCCAATCCGCGCCTGGCGCCCTGCGCCTTGATCTTCGTCATGGCCTGGCGCACCGTGGGGTTCGCGATGGTATTGATCCTTGCCGGGCTGAAAAGCGTGCCGAAGGATTTGGAAGAAGCGGCCGAAGTGGATGGGGCGAACCGATGGAACGTATTTTGGCGGGTGAGGCTTCCGTTGCTCAAGACACCTGTCATGATTGCGTCTGTCATTCTGCTTCTGAGCAATTTCAACAATGTGGATGTGCCGATGGTCCTCACCGGCGGCGGTCCGGGGAACGCAACCAACGTCATCACGATGGAATTGTACCGGCAGGGTTTTGTCTATTACGATTTCGGAATTGCCAGCGCGCTTTCCTTCATCACCTTGCTGATCAACGTCGTGCTCATCGTATTGTACATGAAGGTGGTGAAATACGATGTCTAGAGATGGAGCGCGCAGTGTACTCCGTCATTTCGGAACGATTGCGGGATTCGCGGCCTTGATTGTCTTCAATCTGGCGCCAATCGTCTGGAGTGTCCGCACATCGCTTATGGCACCGTCCGATATTTTTGCCTATCCGCCGAAGTGGCTTGACTTTGCGATCACGCTGGAGCACTACGAGCGAATCGTCAAAAGCGGTTATTTCCAAACGTTTCGGAACAGTATCGCGTACAGCCTGGCCGCCATAGCGATCGGGCTGATCGTCGGCCTGCTGGCCGCCTACGGTTTTGACCGTTTCCGCTTCCTTGGCAAGAAAGCGATGTTCTTTCTCGTCGTGTTTTGCATCCCGTTGTCAATGGGCAGCTCGGCGCTGATCATTCCCAACTATCTGTATTTCAGCAAGCTCGGGCTGCTGGATGGTTGGTTCACGCTTCCGCTGCTTTATACGGCCTATAACCTGCCGATGGCTATCTGGATCATCAAGTCCGGCGTGGAGGCGATTCCGGTGGAAATCGACGAAGCGGCCAAAATCGACGGTTGTTCTCGTTTCCGTTTTATTTTCGGTATCGTGGCCGTGCTCAGCAGGCCGGTTCTCGCCGCGGCTGCCTTGTTCATTTTCCTCGGCTCCTGGAACGAGTTCATTCTGTCTTCGATCATGATCAACAAGCCGGATCTTCGTCCGGTTCAATTGGCCATCTATCAGTACTTGGGTTTTTTCGGACAAGAATGGGGACCGTTGACGGCGGCGGCTTCCGTGGCGATCGTGCCTTCCATCGTCATTTTCACGTTTTTGGGGAGGATGCTCATCTCCGGTTTGACGGCCGGCTCGGTCAAATCGTGATTACAGCGACGAGGGGGGGATAAGACATGAGATTCGCAGGCGAAGTAGCGGTCGTTACCGGAGGCTATTCGGGCATCGGGGCGGCCTGCACGAAGAAGTTGGCGGCGGAAGGGGCGGTATGCATCGTCATTGGCCGTAATGAAGACAAGGCACGCGCTTTCGCGTACGGGCTGCCCGAATGGGGGGACCGAATTCACTTTTACAAAGCGGACGTGGGTAACCCGGAGCAAATCGGGCAAGCGGTGGAGGCGGCCGGCCGGAAATTCGGACATTTGCACATGTTGGTCAACTGCGCGGGAGCGACTGCGCGGAAACCCGCCCTCGAACTGACCTTGGATGAATGGACGAGAGTGGTGAACACGAATCTGGCCGGGACGTTCTTTGCTTCGTGCGCCATTGCCCGCAACATGATCCGCGGCGGTGGTGGGCGTATTGTCAACATTGGTTCTATGCTGTCCCATTACGGGGTTGCCAACGTGGCGGTCTACGGCGCCACGAAGGGCGGCGTCTCCATGCTTACGAAGACACTGGCGACGGAATGGGCGGAGTACGGCATCCGGGTAAACCAGGTGAGCCCTGGGTACATTGCGTCGCCTTTCGTCGATTTGTCGCTGCCGGAAAACCGGAATTATCGGGATCGCTTGATCAGGCGCACGCCGTTGAACCGGCTCGGAACGCCGGAAGATGTGGCCAATATGGTTGCGTTTCTGCTTTCCAGCGAAGCAGATTTTGTAACGGGGCAAATCGTTGCGGTGGACGGCGGCATACTGGGCGGCGATCCGACGTTGAACCCGCTGCGTCAGCTGTAGGACGCCTGCGCGGCACTGCTGGCACAATACGAATATGAAAGGAAAAAGAGCATGAAACAGGCTGTTCTTACCGGACCGAAGACAATCGAAGTGCAGGAGACGGAACGGCCTTCGGCCGGACCGCATGAAGTGGTCGTCAAAGTGGAAGTCTGCGGAATTTGCGGCTCTGACCTGCACATGTACGGGGGGAACCACCCGGTCCTGAGACCGCCCCTGGTGATGGGGCATGAATTTTCCGGGTACATCACAGAGACAGGCGACGGCGTCAAGCGGTTCCGAACCGGGGATTTCGTGGCCGTCATTCCTGCGGTCGGCTGCGGGGTCTGCGAACATTGCCGCGAAGGCAAATTCAATCTGTGCCGCAAGCGGGAAGTCATCGGTGGTCAACATCCAGGCGGACTGGCCGAATACGCGAAAGTACCGGAAGAAAACCTGATTCTGCTGCCGCCGAATTTTACGGCCGTTCAGGGGGCGCTGGTGGAATGCACGGCCGTCGCCGTGCACGCCGTCAGGAAGGTAGGCGAAATCTCCGGAAAATCGTTCGCCGTGTTCGGCGCGGGACCGATCGGCCTCCTTATCGCCCAGACGCTGAAGGCGTTCGGAGCCAGATTCGTGGCGGTATCCGATCCGATCGAGAGTCGCAGAATGCTGGCCGTCCGGTTGGGAGCCGATCTGGCAATCGACCCGATTGGCGAGAACGTGGAGGAGCGCATTGCCGGCGCGGAATGCGAAAACGGCGTTGACGGCGCCTTCGACGCGGCCGGATTGGCGCAAACACTGAACCAGGCCATGAACGTCACCAAGAACGGCGGCAGCATCGTCATTGTGGCGATGTTCGGGCCGAAAGTCGATTTCGCCATCCAGGCGCTGCAGCGGACAGAAAAAACATTGATTGGCACGCAAATGTACACGCGTGAAGATTTCGAGCTCGGCGTCCGATTGCTGGACGGCAAGCGGATCCGCGTCGAAGAAATGGTCACCCATCGGTTCCCCCTGGAACGAACGAGTGAAGCGTTCCGGCTGATCGATGCCCGATCCCGGGACGCGGGCAAAGTGATCATCGACATGAACATGCGGAAATAACGGGCTTGCGGCCCGTTTTTTCATGAGCGGGAACACTGTTCCAAGGATTGCTCACCGTGCGAACCGCTCCAGCGCGAACGCGCCGAGGTCGAACCGCGTCCGGCCGTCCAGCAGCAGATCCGCGGCGATCTCGCCGAGCACGCTGGCGAATTTGAACCCGTGGCCGGAAAGCCCGCCGATCAGCAGCACGTTCGGATGCAGCGGATGCCGGTCGATCACGAAATCTTCGTCCGGCGTAAACTCGTACTTGCAGACGGAAGCTTGCAGCAGCCGGCCCGCCGCCTGCGGCATATACTTCTCGACGACTTGCCGCAGAGACGATTCATCCGTTTCGTAATGCCCGAACGGATGCAGCGGCTCGCCGGGCCGCCAGTCCCGGCCGCCGTCGTGCTTGCCGATCTTCAGGCCGCCGCCCAGGTCGGGGAAACCGTAGTACCCGCCTTCCGCGGTATGCAGCGTGAAGCCCGGGAACTCGCCGGCGCGATAGTCGCCCGACGCCGCCTGGAACCAGCCGACCGGAATGCGCAGCGGCCGCAGGGGGAAGCCGGCGAACGGCGCAAGCCGTTCGAACCAGGCGCCCGCGCTGATCAGCGCCTTCTCCGCGCGGAAGACGCCGCCGCCGGTCTCCGCGGCGACGCCGGTCCCATCCGCCGTCACGCGCAGCACCGGTGTATTCGTCACAAGCTTCGCGCCCGCCGCCTCCGCCAGCCCGCGGCAGACGGCGATCGCGCGCTCGCTGAACAGATAGCCGGCCTCGGGCTCGTACATGCCGATGAAATGGTCGGGCAGCTTGAGGCCCGGCCACCGGCGGCGCATCTCGGCGGCGTCCAGCATCTCGACCGTGACGCCGAACGCCCGGGCGTCATCCGGGCGGCCACCGAAGCTGTAATGCTCCGGATCGGCGATATTGATCACGCCGGAGCGAACCAGCAGCGTCGTCCCGGCAAGCCGCTCCAGTTCCCGCCACAGCTCGTCAGCCCTGAGCGCGAGGGGAATGTAGACGGAGCCTTTCTTGTACGCGTGGCGGATGAGCCGGGTCTCGCCGTGATGGCTGCCTTCCCGGTGGGGCGGGTCGAAGGCGTCGATCAGCAGCACGCGCGCGCCGCGCCGCGCCAGATAATAGCCGGCGCTCATGCCGGCCGAACCCGCCCCGAACACCAGGACGTCGTAATGCGCGGCGCTCATTGTCTCGCCTCCCCGTCCGCCGGAAGCAGCTCTTTCCTGTAAAACACCGTCGTATGGCCTTTGCCCAGGTCCTTTTCCAGAATCGGCACATAGCCCCTGCGCATGTACATGTCACCGAGCCACGGGTGCTCCTTGGCGGTTCCGAGCGATACGGCCGGGCTCTTCAGCGTGTCGCGCACCATCGTCTCTTCGCACCAGGCGAGCATCGCCGAGCCGATCCCCTTGCGTCCGAGATCGGGATCGACTGCGAACCACCAGAGGTGCGGCACGCCGAACGGGCCGGGCTGCGGCCCCCAGGGCATCCGCAGCGTCAGCGTCGCGAGCGGCTTCCCGTTCTCTTCCATGATGAAGCACATATGGCTGCGGATGTTGGTCTCCACCAGTGCCAGATCGGCGGTGGCGGCCGCGAAGTTGATGCCGAGCTCGCGGATCGGCTTGTAGGCGCGCAGCGTAAGATCAAGCAGCGCGGGCGCGTCTTCCCTGACGGCAAGGCGGTACGTGAAGCTGTTCATGCGGTTCACCTTCATCCATTCGCTCATGTTGAAAAAAATTCACCGCCTTGACCGTCACGCCAGCGTCTCGAGCGCCAGTTCCGCCGCGCGGGCGAACAGCGCCGCGCTGACCGGAAGCGCGTCTTCATTCAGCGTGAACCGCGGGTGGTGCCATTCCTCGGTGCCGCTCGTGCCCATCCAGATGAAGCATCCGGGGACGTGCTCCTGGTACACGGAGAAATCTTCGCCGGCCGTCGTCGGCCGCGCCTCGACCACCGCGAGGCCCAGCTCCCCGGCGGCCCGCGCCATCAGATCGGCCATCTTCGGATCGTTGTTCACGAAGTGCTGGCCTTCCGTCCAGATCAGTTCGGCCGACGCGCCGTATCCCGCGGCGACGCCTTCGGCCACCCGGCGGATCTGTTCGGGAAGCCGCCGGCGCACGTCGGCGTCGAACGCGCGCACGGTTCCCTCCAGCTCGGCGTGGTCCGGAATGACGTTCCACGTCGCGCCCGCGTGGAACCGGCAGACGCTGACCACCGCGCTGTCCAGGGGGCTCGTGTTCCGGCTGACAATGGTCTGCAGGGCGCCCACGATGGAACTGGCGGCGACGATCGGGTCGACGGCCGCGTCCGGAATCGCGCCGTGGCCGCCCTTGCCCGTCACCCGGATCCGGAACCGGTCGACGCTCGCCATCAGCGCGCCCGCGCGGATGCCGACGGTGCCGACCGGCAGCTCCGGCTTGTTGTGCATGCCGAGAATCGCGTCGACGCCTTCGAGCACGCCGGCCTTGATCATCGCCCGCGCGCCGACCGCAATTTCCTCGCCCGGCTGGAAGAGCATCCGCACGCGTCCCTTCAGCCGATCCCGGTTCCGATGGAGCAGCAGCGCCGCGCCGATCATCGAGGCGGTATGGAAATCGTGGCCGCACGCGTGCATCCTGCCCGGAACGCAAGAGGCGAAGGGCAGCCCGGTCTCCTCCGTGACCGGCAGCGCGTCGATGTCCGCGCGCAGGGCGACCGTCGGTCCGGGCGCGCCGCCCTCGATGTCGGCGACGAGACCCGTCTCAAGCCCGTACGTCTGCACGGCGAGGCCGGCTTCCTCCAGCCAGCCGCGGATGCGCCGGGTCGTCTCGAATTCTTCCATGGAGAGCTCCGGATGCATGTGCAGCTCGCGGCGAATGGCGACAAGGCGCGGTTTCAGTTCATCGGCGGCATTTTTCAGGGCTTCAAGCGGCATCGATCAAACCTCCCGTCATTCGTCTTTCAGCCACGGCGACTGTTCCGCGCGGGCGAGCACCCGGTCGACGATTTGCGGCGCCGATCCGAGATAGGCGGCGGGATCGAGCAGTTCTTCCAGCGTCTTCCCGTCCAGCGCTTCGGCCACCCGCCGGTCCTCGAGCAGCACGTCCTTGAACGGCCGGTTTTCTTCCGCCGCCTTCATGGAGAGCTCATAGATGACGTGGTGGGCGGTCTGCTTGCCGAGCCGGTCCGCGAGCGCGAACATGACGCGCTCGGACAATAGCAGTCCGCCGAGCACATCGAGGTTGCGCCGCATGTTGTCCGGCTTGACGACAAGGCCTTCCAGCACCGCTCTCGTCGAGGCAAGCTGGGCGGAGAGATAGATGCACGTCTCCGGCAGCGCGATCCATTCGCCGCGCCACGACATCGCGTCCCGCTCGTGCTCGACGATCATCGCTTCCTGGACGAGCGCGACGTTGTAGCGGACCGGCTTCGACAGGCTGGCGATTCCCTCGAGCGCCGCGGGATTGCGCTTGTGCGGCATTGTGGAGGAGCCGATTTTGCCGAAGTTGAACGGCTCTTCCAGCTCGTCGATCTCGGTGCGCATCAGATTGTAGAATTCGTTCCCCAGCTTGCCGAGCGTGGCGCTGATCATGCCGAGAATGCCGATGTATTCGGCCTGGCGGTCGCGGGACGAGTGCCAGCAGATGTCCGGCGCGCCGAGGCCCAGCTTGCGGAGCGCGAGCTCCTCCACCTCGGGGCCGAGCGGGCCGAACGCCGCGTACGTGCCGACCGCGCCGCCGATAACGCCGGTGAACACGCGCGCTTCCGCTTCCTTCAGCCGGTCCAGGTGCCGGAGCACTTCGCTCAGCAGGACGGCGATCTTGAAGCCGAACGTCGTCGGCAGCCCCTGCATGCCGTGCGACCGGCCGGCGATCGGCGTGTCCCGATACTCGCGGGCGAGCCGGGCGAGCTGCCGGGCGACGGCGCTGAGATCGCGCACGATGATCGCGTGCGCTTCTTTCAACTGAAGCATCATGCCGGTGTCCACGATATCCTGCGTCGTGGCGCCGAAATGGACGTACTCCCCGGCCTCCGATCCGCAGGGCGCCTGCAGCGCCCGGATCGTCGGCATCAGGGAGTGCTTCGCCTTCAGCACTTCGTCCGCGATCGCCTGCAGGTCGAGCAGCTCGACCCTGGCTTTCCCGGCGATGACCTTCGCCGCCTCCGCGGGAATCAGGCCGAGCTCCGCTTCGGCGAGCGCGAGCGCCGCCTCGACGTCGAGATGTTTCTGCAGCCGGTTCTCGTCCGACCAGACGGCGCGCATTCCGGCCGTGCCGAACACATTGCGCAGCATGACCATGTCAATGACGTGTGAGGACATGTCGGTTCCCTTCTTTGCTGATGTGGGTTTCGTCGCCAAAAATCCGACCTGATTACTTGGTTATGAACCATTGTACTACTAGCTTTCCCGGCGGTCAATGGATATCCTCTCCCAGCTCTTGCGTTGCCGGAGGCTTGCACAGTATAATGGTGGAAATCTGAAGCGACGATGACCGGGAGAGTACTCCGCTTGCAACGCTTCACCAGCGAGCCGGGACGGTGGAAGCCGGCGGGGCTTGAGCGGAGGAAGCGCACCCGCGAGTTGGTTCCCTGAACCGCGGACTGTCCGCGCGCGTAGGGGAACCCGGCGGCGAGCCGTTATCGCATCGAGGGGAAGATGTCCCTTCCTGAGTCCACTGCCGCTCGGCGGGCGGACGGATGAGGCGCGTCTTCCAGAAGAGTGGCACCGCGGATGAACCTCCGTCTCTTTCATGGGACGGGGGTTTTGTGATGAATGAACCTCTTGAGCCCGGGCGGAGGTGCGACGCATGGAACAGGCTGCGATCCCGGCTGCGGGATTGCCCGTGAAGATCGCGCTCGAGAGCCGGCAGGACGGCGGCGAGGCCGTCCGGTCCGAGCTGGACGGCAGGCTCTATGCCAAGGACGGCGCGCTGTATCTCCGCTATGCGGAAGAGGACGGCCGGATCCGCTCGACGCTGCGCTGGGACGGCCGGACGCTGCGGCTTGTCCGCACGGGAGACGTCGAGAGCGCCCAGACATTCGAGCCGGGCGCGGAGACCGGGGGCTACTACCGGACGCCGCTTGTCCGGTTCGATCTCAGGACGCGGACGCGGCGGCTGAGCGTCGGCGCGGACGGCCCCGGCCTGCCGATGGTGTGGAGCTGGGCATACCGGCTGGAAGCGGGCGGCGCCGACGCCGGAGAATTCGTCATCAAGATCACGATACGGGAGGCACCAACGAATCATGAGTGAACATGTGCTGGAACGCATCCATCAGCGCGTGAAGGACGCGATCGCGGACGCGGCGGTCGCGGCCGGGCTGGCCGCGCGCGACGAGCTGCCGGCGTTCGTCGTCGAAGTGCCGAAGGACAAGGCGCACGGCGACCTCGCGACGAACGCGGCGATGCAGCTTACGAGGCTGGCGAAGCGGAATCCGCGCCAGATCGCGGAGGCGATCCTGGAGCATCTTGACCGCGGCGCCGCCATGATCGAATCCGCCGAGATCGCGGGACCCGGGTTCATCAATTTCCGCCTGGACAAAAGCTACCTCTACCCGGTTATCGGCGAGGTGCTCCGCGCGGGCGAAGCCTATGGCCGGGTGAACATCGGAGGCGGCAAGAAAGTGCAGGTCGAATTCGTCAGCGCGAACCCGACCGGCTCGCTCCATCTCGGCCACGCGCGCGGCGCGGCGGTCGGCGACGCGCTGTGCAACGTGCTCGATTTCGCCGGCTACGACGTCACGCGCGAGTATTACATCAACGACGCGGGCGCGCAGGTGACGAACCTTGCGAAGTCGATCGAGGCGCGCTACCGCCAGCAGCTCGGCCTCGCGGCGGAATTGCCCGAGGACGGCTACTACGGCGAAGACATCATCGGCTTCGCGAAGGAGCTTGCCGGCAGGGAAGGCGACCGGCTGCTCGCGCTGCCGGAGGAGGAGCGGCTGCGCTTCTTCCGCGAGTACGGCCTGACGCGCGAGCTGGACAAAATCCGGCGCGACCTCGAACGGTTCCGCGTCCGGTTCGACAACTGGTTCAGCGAGACGTCGCTGTACGAGACGGGGCAGGTCGAGGCCGCGGTGGAAGCGCTGCGGGAACGGGGCATGGTCTACGAGGAAGACGGCGCGGTGTGGCTCGAGTCGACCCGCTTCGGCGACGACAAGAACCGCGTCCTCGTGAAGCAGGACGGCTCCTACACCTACCTGACGCCGGACATCGCCTACCACCGGGACAAATACAGCCGCGGCTACGACCGGATGATCAACATCTGGGGCGCCGACCACCACGGGTATATCCCGCGGATGAAGGCCGCGATGGCCGCCCTCGGCCATGATCCGGACAAGCTGACCGTCCTGATCGCCCAGATGGTCAGCCTGTACCAGAACGGCGAGAAGGTGAAAATGTCGAAGCGGACCGGCAAGGCGGTGACGATGGAAGATCTGATGGACGAGGTCGGCGTCGACGCGATCCGTTATTTCTTCACGATGCGCAGCATGGATTCGCATCTGGACTTCGACATGGACCTCGCCGTCTCCACGTCGAACGACAACCCGGTCTATTACGTGCAGTATGCCCATGCGCGGATCTGCAGCATTTTCCGGCAGGCGGAAGAACAGGGCATCGCGATCGACCATGCGAAGGCGGACCTGACCCGGCTTGCCGCCGAGGCGGAATTCGAGCTGCTGCGCAAGCTGGGCGAACTGCCGCAGGAAGTGGCGGACGCGGCCGAAGCTTTCGCGCCCCACCGACTGATCCGCTACGTGTACGAGCTCGCTTCGCTGTTCCACAGCTACTACAAGGCGGAGCGCGTCATCACGGACGACGCGGCGCAGACCGGCGCGCGGCTCGCGCTGCTGGCCGCCGTCCGGACGGCCATCGCCAACGTGCTGCGGCTGATCGGCGTGTCGGCGCCGGAGCGGATGTAAACGTCGGACGCGGGGCGGCGGGTCCGGCTTCGCGCCGGATGCCGCCGCGGGCCCCGCGGTTCGGCGGACCGCCGCCGGAATCGCGCCATGCCCGGCTCCGCCGGATTTACAGCCTGTCAGCGGCCGCCAGCATGCGCATCACGTCGATCTCGCCGGTCCGCTTCGGCGCCTTCGCGCCGCGCAGGGGATACGTCGAGTTGCGCAGAATCTCCTTGATCTCGGCCGGCGTCAGGCCCGGCCGGTAGGCGAGCAGCAGGGCGATCGCGCCGCTGACGTGGGAGGTCGCCATCGACGTGCCGCTCATTTCGTTGTATTTGCCCCTCAGCCAGGCGGAGACGATTTTGTCTCCCGGCGCGTAGATGTCGACCAGACTGCCCCGGTTGCTGAAAGGCGCAATTCTTCGCATCCGCGTCGTGGCGCCGACGGAGACGGTCTGCGGGAACCGGGCGGGATAGTCGATCGCCTTGCGCTTCGCGTCGTTGCCGGAAGAGGCGACGATGATGATGCCGGCGCGCCAGGCGTTCTGCACGGCGGCGAGCAGCGCCCGGCTGCGCGTCTTCATGCCGAAGCTCATGTTGATGATGTCCATTCGGTTGCGAATGCACCATTCGATGCCGAGGATGATGTCGGAGACGTAGGCCGAGCCGTTGTGGTCGAACGCTTTCACCGGGTGGATGACCGCGCGGGGCGCGACGCCGACCATGCCGTGCAATTGGTTCGCGGCCGCGATCGTGCCGGCGATGTGCGTGCCGTGGCCGTTGTCGTCATGCGGCAGCATGCTGCGCGCCAGCAGGTTGATGCCCCGCGAGATGGAATGGCGGAGATCGGGATGGCTGAAGTCGACGCCGGTGTCGATGACGCCGACTTTGATGCGGTGGCCGGTCGTCAGACGCCAGGCCATCGGTGCGCGGATTTGTTTCACGCCCCACGGAATGCCCTGTTCGATGGCGGGCGCGCTGCGGACGGTGCAGTGGACGGCGATGCGGGAATCCGGCTCGAGGGCGCACCCCGCCCGCGGCAGGCCGACCGGACGGCCCTCCGGTAGCACGAAGCTGACGCCGCGGATGAGCGGCAGAAGCCGGATCGCCGGGCTGTCCGGCCGCCCGGGCGGATGCCGCTGTATCCATTCCCGGGCGAAGCGGCGGTAATCGCCCGGGCTGCGGAACCTGAGCATGCATCGGAGTCCATGCCGGCCCGGGGCGGTCAGCGCCCTCTCCTCCAGCCATCTGAGTACCGGGCTCAAGTCCATCGGCGCATTCCTCCCGGGTGGAACATGCTGGACTTATACTATGAGGGCTCGTGGACAGCGGCATGAGCGGATGTCCCGCTCAATTGAATTGGGCGGCCGGCGGGAGGCCGTTTCGCCTTCGCGGCTCCCTTGCTTTTTGGAATGAAATGAGGTTTACTATAGGTTGACAATGGATAGAACTATGCTGGTTGAATGAATTGCGCGAGAGGATGTGTTCGATGAGCGGCGAGATTCGATTGAAGCTCGATCCCGAACGGATTGATGAAATGCCGATGGTCGATCTGGCCTTCGAGATTCTGAAAGCTGCCAATGAACCGATGTATTACCGGGACCTGATCCGGGAGATCGGCAAGATTCGCGGCTTGTCCGAGGACAGAATCAACGAAGTCATCGCGCAGATTTATACGGAAATCAACATCGACGGCCGGTTCGCCTGCGTCGGCTCCAACGTATGGGGGCTGAAGCGGTGGTACCCGGTTGACCGGAGCGAAGATCCGTCCCTCGGGGCGACGCGTCCGCGCATCATCAACGATGATGACGAAGAAGAAGAGGATCTGTACGGCGAAGAGGAGGAAGCGTACGTCACGGACGAGGAAGACTACGACCTCTACGACGAGGACGGCGAGGAACTGTACGACGACGCCGGCGACGATCCGGATGTGGACGAGGAAGTTCCGATCGACGACGAGGAGCTCGACGAGCCCGACCTCGACGTCGAGGACGAGATGGAGCCGGAGGCCGAAGAAGAGTTTGAGGACGACGCGGACGATCTCGACGTCGAAGAAGACGAAGACGACCTGTGATGTGACACCGGCATCGGCTTGTCTGCCGGCATGAAACGGACGCGCCTTTCCGGGTCGAAGGCATACGCCGTTTCACTTGACAGGCAAGAGGGCGCACAGGTAAACTATTGTTCGGGCTATAGATTTGCTTTATACACGGCAGACGCAAGAAAAAGTGCCCCGCGGCGCGGGTGTCACTTTTTTTGTTTTTAACCAACACACCTGGAGGGCAATTGCAAGTGACGAAATATGTATTCGTAACCGGCGGCGTCGTATCGTCGCTCGGCAAAGGCATTACCGCGGCATCGCTCGGCCGGCTGCTGAAAAACCGGGGTTTGAAGGTGACGATCCAGAAATTCGATCCTTACATTAATGTCGACCCCGGCACCATGAGCCCCTACCAGCACGGGGAAGTGTTCGTGACCGACGACGGCGCGGAGACCGACCTCGATCTCGGCCATTATGAGCGATTCATCGACATCAACCTCACGAAGAACAGCAACGTGACAACGGGCAAAATCTACTCCTCCGTCATCTCGAAAGAACGGCGCGGCGAATTTCTGGGCGGCACCGTTCAGGTCATTCCGCATATCACGAACGAAATCAAGGAGCGCGTCTTCCGCGCCGGCCGCGAAACGGGCTCGGACGTCGTCATCACCGAGATCGGCGGCACGGTCGGCGACATCGAGAGTCTGCCGTTCCTCGAGGCGATCCGCCAGATCAAAAGCGACATCGGCCGCGACAACGTCATGTACATCCACGTCACGCTTATTCCGTACATCAAGGCCGCCGGCGAAGTGAAGACGAAGCCGACGCAGCACAGCGTGAAGGAGCTGCGGAGCATCGGCATCCAGCCGAACGTCATCGTCTGCCGGACGGAATATCCGATGGGCGAAGACCTGAAGCGCAAGATCGCGCAGTTTTGCGACGTCGACCAGGGCGCGGTCATCGAGTGCCGCGACGCGTCGAATCTGTACGAGATTCCGCTCAATCTGCGGAAGGAAGGGCTGGACGACATCGTCGTGAGCCATCTGAAACTGGACGCGCCGGAACCCGACATGACCGAATGGGAAAATCTGGTGCGCCGCGTGAACGCAATCACCGGATCGGTCGAAATCGCGATCGTCGGCAAGTATGTGGCGCTGCACGACGCGTATCTCAGCGTCGTGGAGGCGCTCGGACACGCCGGCATCGACGCGGAGCGCGAGGTGAAGATCCGCTGGGTGAACGCCGAGGACGTCACGCCGGAGAATGTGGATCAATTGCTGGGCGGCGTGCACGGCGTGCTCGTGCCGGGCGGCTTCGGCGACCGCGGCATCGAAGGGAAGATTGCCGCCATCCGCTACGCGCGGGAGAAGCACGTGCCGTTCTTCGGCATCTGCCTCGGGATGCAGATGGCCGTCATCGAGTACGCGCGCCACATTGTCGGCATGGCCGGCGCGAACAGCTCGGAGATCGACCCGTCCACGCCGTATCCGGTCATCGACCTGCTGCCGGAGCAGAAGGACATCGAAGATCTCGGCGGCACGATGCGCCTCGGCCTCTATCCGTGCAAGATCGTGCCGGGCACGCTGGCCGCGCAGGCGTACGGCGAGGAGCTCGTCTACGAACGCCATCGCCACCGCTACGAATTCAACAACGAGTACCGCGAGCAGATTGAAACGGCTGGACTGCGCGTATCGGGCACGTCCCCGGACGGCCGTCTGGTCGAGATGATCGAGCTGCCCGACCACCCGTGGTTCCTGGCCGTCCAGTTCCATCCGGAATTCACGTCGCGCCCGAACCGGCCGCAGCCGCTGTTCCGCGAGTTCGTGGGCGCGGCGATCCGGCATGCGGAATAAAGTAGCGGCCGAGATACTTTTTTCCAATAGATGAAGGAAATTGACGAACCGGCGTCGAATACCTCTTCTGCTGGGCACGTCTGTCTCTCAGCCCGGGTGAAGCCCGGCCGGCCGCATGCAGGCTGATCGCGGCATTCGCTCAAGAGGAGGGATCGTTCGTTGGATGACAAGAAAGTGCTGATTGTGGATGACCAGAACGGCATCCGCGTGCTGCTCATGGAAGTGTTCAGCGCTGAAGGGTATCGGACATTCCAGGCGTCCAACGGCAAAATGGCGCTTGAGATCGTAAAAAGTGAATCTCCTGATCTTGTGCTGCTCGATATGAAGATCCCGGGCATGGACGGGCTCGAAATCTTGAAACGCGTCAAAGAGATCAACCGCGACATCAAGGTCATCATGATGACGGCATACGGCGAACTGGACATGATCAAGGAGGCGACCGAACTCGGCGCGCTGATGCACTTCACGAAGCCATTCGACATCGACGAGATGCGGATGGTGGTGAACATGCAGCTCAGGGGCAGCGAGTCGCGCAGCAGATAGGCGATCGGATCCGGAAAGACGGATCCTTTTTTTCAAGCGGAAAGCACTTCGACGAATTACCACAGCGGGAAGCATTGTGGTATAATGTCTCAGTATGACAAGTCTGTACGGCTTGAACTATACCGCGGAATCTTTTTAGGAGGAACGAAACCAATGCCACTTGTCTCGATGAACGAATTTCTGCCGAAGGCGAAAGCGAACAAGTTCGCCGTCGGTCAATTCAACATGAACAACCTGGAATTCGCGCAGGCGATCGTCGAGGCGGCGATCCGGGAGAAGTCGCCGTTCATTTACGGGGTCAGCGAAGGCGCCCTGAAATATATGGGCATTGAATTCACCGTTGCCATCGCGGAAGCCGCGGCGAAGAAGTCCGGGCTGCCGATCGCGCTGCACCTGGACCACGGCAGCAGCTTCGAGGTGGCGATGAAGTGCATCCGCGCCGGCTTCTCGTCGGTCATGTTCGACGGCTCCCACTATCCGCTCGAGGAGAACATCCGCCTGACGAAGGAGATCGTGAAAGCCGCGCACGCGATGGGCGTTTCCGTCGAAGGGGAGCTCGGCACGATCGGCGGCACCGAGGACGACATCAGCGTCGATGAAGCCGATGCGGCGCTGGCGAAGCCGGAGGAAGCGATCCGTTTCTACGAGGAGACGGGCGTCGACGCGCTCGCGATCGCGGTCGGCACGGCGCACGGCATGTACAAGGGCGAGCCGAAGATCCGCTTCGACATCATCCGCGAAGTGGCCGCGAAAGTTCCGGTGCCGATCGTGCTGCACGGCGGCTCGGGCGTTCCGGACGACGCGATCCGGGAAGCGATTCAGTGCGGCGTCGGCAAGATCAACGTCAATACGGAAAATCAGGTCGCCTGCACGAACAAGATCCGCGAAGTGCTCGGCAAGGATGGCAAGGTCTACGATCCGCGGAAATATCTCGGTCCCGCGCGCGAAGCGATGATCGAAGTCGTGGCCGAGAAGATCCGGTTGTTCGGCAGCAGCAACCAAGCGTAATCCACCGGGACATTGCAGGAACCGCCGCGCCTGGCCGGCGGTTCCTGCGCATCCGTCCGCATGACGGTCAACCAGCGCCATCGGGAGGATATGGGGAGACATGGAGAAACTGATGGTCCGCGGCGGCCGCCCGCTGCGCGGAACGGTGACGATCAGCGGCGCGAAGAACAGCGCCGTCGCGCTGCTGCCGGCTTCGATACTGGCCGACGGCGAAGTCAGACTGGACAATCTGCCGCATCTCAGCGACGTGGCCGTATACACCGAGATTCTCGAAGAGCTCGGGGGCAGAGTGAAGCGGATCGGGGATTCGATGATCATCGATCCGTCCCGCATGCGTCCCGTGCCGATGCCGAACGGCAAGGTGAAGCTGCTGCGCGCGTCCTACTATTTGATGGGCGCGATTCTCGGCCGGTTCGGCGAAGCCGTGATCGGGCTTCCGGGCGGGTGCAACTTCGAACCCCGTCCGATCGACCAGCACATCAAAGGCTTCGAAGCGCTCGGCGCCACCGTCGCGAACGAGCACGGCGCGATCCGCCTGACCGCGAAGAAGCTGCGCGGGGCGAAGATCTATCTCGACGTCGTCAGCGTCGGCGCCACGATCAACATCATGCTTGCGGCTTCCCGCGCCGAGGGGCTGACGATCATCGAGAACGCGGCCAAGGAGCCGGAGATCATCGACGTCGCGACGCTGCTGAACGCGATGGGCGCCCGCATCAAGGGCGCGGGCACCGAGACGATCCGGATCGAGGGCGTGGATCGGCTGCACGGCTGCCGGCATTCGATCATTCCCGACCGGATTCAGGCGGCGACGTACATGATCGCGACCGCCGCGACGCGCGGCGATGTCGTCGTCGACAACGTCATTCCGAAACATCTCGAGGCCGTCACGGCCAAACTCCAGGAAATGGGCGTCCACGTCTATGAAATGGACGAATCGATTCGCGTCGTCGGCCAGCCCGCCTACTCCGCCGTCGACGTCAAGGCGCTCGTCTACCCGGGGTTCGCGACGGACATGCAATCGCCGATGACGAGCCTGCTTACGCAGGCCGAAGGCGTCAGCATCCTGACGGACTACGTGTACAGCAACCGGTTCAAGCATGTGCCGGAGCTGGTGCGCATGGGCGCCAAGATCCGCGTCGAAGGCCGTTCGGCCATCATCGAAGGCAGCAGGCTGAACAGCGCGAGGGTCCGCGCGTCCGATCTCAGGGCCGGGGCGGCGCTCGTCGTCGCGGCGCTCACGGTCGAGGAAGGCATCACGGAAATTGCAGGTGTCGAATATATTGATCGCGGGTATGATAATCTTATGGACAATCTGCGCAGATTGGGAGCCGACGTGTGGCGCGAGCCCCTCGCAACAACCGAATAACCGTGAAAAATTGAATAACAAGGGGTGAAACGATGACCGACCTGCAAATCTCAGATCTTGAAGAGATGAAGTTGACGGAATTATACAAGCTGGCGAAAGAGCATCAGATTCCGAACTACGGCCAGATGCGGAAGAAAGAACTGATCTTCGCGATCCTGCGGGCCCAGGCCGAACAGAGCGGACTCATGTTCATGGAAGGCGTGCTCGATGTCCTGCCGGAAGGCTACGGGTTCCTCCGGCCGATCAACTACTTGCCGAGCAAGGAAGACATCTACATATCGGCGTCGCAAATTCGAAAATTCGACCTGCGCACCGGCGACCTCGTATCCGGCAAATGCCGGGCGCCGAAAGAAAACGAACGGTTCTTCGGTTTGCTGCAGGTGAATGCTGTCAACGGCGAGAGTCCGGAGGCGGCCGCGGAACGGCTCCACTTCCCCGCCCTGACTCCTCTCTATCCGCAAAAGAAACTCGTTCTGGAGACTTCCCCCAACAACCTGTCGACTCGCATCATGGATATTCTCGCTCCGGTCGGACTCGGTCAGCGCGGGCTGATCGTCGCGCCACCGAAAGCGGGCAAAACGCTGCTCCTGAAGGAGATCGCCAACAGCATCTCGGCGAATCATCCGGAGATCGAACTGTTCGTGCTGCTGATCGACGAGCGGCCGGAGGAAGTGACCGACATGCAGCGGTCGGTGAAGGGCGAAGTCGTCGCGTCGACGTTCGACGAACTGCCGGAAAACCATATCAAGGTGGCGGAGATGGTGCTGGAGCGGGCGCTGCGCCTGGTCGAGCACAAGAAGGACGTCGTCATTCTGCTTGACAGCATCACGCGGCTCGCGCGCGCGTACAACCTTGTCGTGCCGCCGTCGGGCCGGACGCTCTCCGGCGGGATCGATCCGGCGTCGTTCCACCGGCCGAAGCGGTTCTTCGGGTCGGCGCGGAACATCGAGGAGGGCGGCAGTCTGACGATTCTGGCGACGGCGCTCATCGACACCGGCTCGCGGATGGACGACATCATTTACGAGGAATTCAAGGGCACCGGCAACATGGAGCTCGTGCTGGACCGCAGGCTGGCGGAACGCCGCATTTTCCCGGCGCTCGACATTCGCCGTTCCGGCACGCGCCGCGAGGAAATGCTGCTGACGAAGGAAGAGCTGGAATGCGCCTGGTCCATCCGCAAAATGATGAACGACACCCCCGAGTTCGTCGAACAGTTCCTGCGCAAAATGCGGGAGACGAAAACGAACGCGGAGTTTATCGACGTCATGGCGAAGCTCGCGGCGGACGGCGGCATCGGCAGTTCCGGAGGAACGGGCGTCGCGAGGCGGACCGCGCGCACGACGACCTGACGGCCCGCCCGGCGGGTTTCAGGCGCGAAACGAAGGTGGGACTCACGCATGAATCTGGTGTACGCCGACGCGGAAGGCCGCGTCTACGACGATCCCGAATGGGGCGGACTCGGCCGCAGCGCCGACATGATCATCGAACTGTTGGAAGACGAGCTGATACCGCTGCCCGATGGCGCGACGCTGGTCAGCCTGCCGTTCACGCGGCCGGTCGGCATCGATCCCGATACGGGCGAGATGCGGCCGCTGCCCGGCGATGCGCAGGCGGTCGGCGCGCTGCTGCCCCAAGGGTACACGCGGCTGGCGATTCCCGCCTATGTCAAGACAGATCGAAATCGGAAGCTGCCGCTCTTCGGCTATACGGCGGTCGTCTGGAAAGACGGCGGCTTCCACGTCGCCGCGCAGCGCACCGACGATCCGGAACCGTGGAATCCGCTGAATTGCGACCGCGGCGAGCTGGAGGCGGGCGTCGAGACGCTGCTTGCGCGGTATCCCGGGAACCGGGTCTACAAGCATCTGTCGCATTGCGCGCTCGGCTACGAATGCCTGACGGCGTCGAACACGTTCCTGAATCGTTGGGAAGGCGCCGTGCCGGTGTCCTACAGTTGCAACGCGGGCTGCTACGGCTGCATTTCCGAGCAGCCGGACGACAGCGGCTTTCCCGCGCCGCAGACGCGGATGAATTTCCGGCCGACGGTGGATGAGCTGGTCGAGATCATGCTCGAGCATCTGAAGACGACGGATGCGATCATCAGCTTCGGCCAGGGCTGCGAAGGCGAGCCGTCGACCCAGGCGAAACTGATCATCGACGCGATCCGCAAAGTGCGCGAGACGACGGATCTCGGGTATATCAACATTAATACGAACGCCGGTCTGACCGACCACATCCGGGCGATCGTCGACGCCGGGCTTGATCTGATGCGCGTCAGCACGATCAGCGCGATCGACGAACATTACAACGCCTATTACCGGCCGCGCGGCTATTCGCTTGCGAATGTCGAGAAGTCGCTCAAATACGCGTCGGATCACGGCGTCTATACGTCCATCAACTACCTGATCTTTCCCGGCGTGACGGACCGCGAGGAAGAGATCGAGGCAATGATCGGGTTCGCGCGGCGGACGGGACTGAAGCTCATCCAGTTGCGCAATCTGAACATCGATCCGGAGAGCTATCTGGAGCTCATCCCGCCCGCGCGGGGCGAAATCTACGGCATGAAACAGATGATCGAAATCTTCCGGGCGGAGCTGCCGGACGTGCGCATCGGCAACTACACGCATGTGCCGCCGGCGGAACTGCGGCGCCGGAAAGCGTCGCCTTCGGGCCGGAAATAGAGGACCGGAAATTGACGGAACAGACCGTTGCGCGATTTTGCGCATTCGTGCTATAATCCTTTCATGTGTCATTTAACTCTGGGCCTGCTGCAAGGGCTCAGGGCGTGAAAGAGGTGAACGAGATGAAACCGGACATTCATCCGACGTATCATGTCACGACGGTGACCTGCGCGTGCGGCAATACGTTCGAGACGGGTTCGGTGAAGGCGAGCCTCCGGGTCGAAATCTGCTCGAACTGCCATCCTTTCTTCACGGGCAGACAGAAGTTCGTCGATACCGGCGGCCGCGTTGACCGTTTCAAGAAGAAATACGGCATCTGATCGGATGCATACTCGGACCTCCCCCAGCCATCCTAATGGCGAAGGGAGGTTTCTTCATGTGCATCCGATTGCGTCTTCGCAGACGGCGGCTTCGTTTCCTGTTGCCCGGCGTCCTGCTGGTTGCGGTGCTCGCCGCATCCGGATGCGGGAGCGCGGATCGGGACGCGGGCGATCCGGCGGACTACTACGGCAACGACGGCTATATGGGCGTCAGCAACACGAATCCGAACCTCCCGCTGACCGGCTCGGCCTGGAGTTACCGGCGCGACAACGCCTTCGCGGCCGAGCTGCTGCGCGGGCTGGATGGCATCCGGCATGTCCGGATCACGCGGACGGGCGGATCGAACATGCGAGTGCATCTCGATCTTGACAAGTCGCTGAGTCGGGAGGAGGCGGAGCGGATCGCCGCGCGGGCGGAGGCGCTGCTGAAGGAGAATTTCCCCCGTTACAAGGTGACGGTGAGCGCGGGCCTGGAGTAAGAATCATCGGCGCCGCATGGCGTTCGGCTCCATCGGCGGCCGAGCCTGCGCTGAAGGATTTGGCGGTACGAGGTACCGTAAAGAGCTTGTCGTCGAGCGGGTGCAAGGGCATTGCCGGGCGATTAACGGCACGTGGTGCCGTTGATGGCGGCTGGTCAGCCCGCATGGCGCTGTGATGCGGCGAATAACGGCACGGAATGCCGTTAATGGGCGGTCTGGCCGGGCGCGGGACCGGATTAACGGCACGTGGTGCCGTTAATGGCGGCTGGTCAGCCCGCATGGCGCTGTGATGCGGC
>Ga0310836_100068_pt1 | contig 143168 bp, 146 predicted proteins | sample SM_ome_4_FD_201310 | JGI IMG/M metagenome (GOLD analysis project Ga0310836, IMG submission 201310) | Sorghum-adapted microbial communities enriched on stacked mutant (SM) sorghum from Joint BioEnergy Institute, Emeryville, California... ... | reverse complement strand
CAAAACCGAAATCCGTGATGATGGAGGCAGTGTCGGACCTGCTCATTTCGGCGTTGGTTGGGTTGTTTTCCTCTTTTTTTATGCCGAAGAGACGGTTACAACTGACCTAAATCACCGGACTTCTAAACTTGAGAGGTTCATGATGAAGCGGACACGAGCAATGGTTGATTTGCTTCTGATCATCACAATATCCGTTGCCATATTCTCGATTTACTCCTTCACACCCAAGAAGTACGCAAAAACATTGGAAGGCGTGTACTACCAACTAGGGACGGAAGGCATCATCGAGCATGTAAAAGTAGAGCTTGATGGAAAAATACAGCGTCAATAAGGAATTATGAAAATAAAAAGTAAGGAAGATCGGGGCATACGTCCCTCGGTCGCCAGAAGTCGAAACCCTCATGAGGAACGAGCGGGCTCCGGGACGGGGCCCGTCGGCATTTGCTGCGAGTATCTCCCGTGACAGAGCCGTGCATGCGCCGCATGACATCTCCTTCCGCAAGAAAATCTCATCCCCGCAAAAAAATCCAATTCCCCGAATCCCTTTGCGCAAAATTGTACGATTGCCTGCAAACCGCGCCATCTTTACCCTCGGATTCGGGAGGGAGAAACTTGCCGACGAACGAGAGACATCCAATGCCGCCGGCGGGCGGACAGACGGTTCAAATGGAAGCGCTCGACCGGGGGCTGAAGGCCGTACGGACGGATGAAGGCGTCTTCCTGAGCTGGCGGCTGCTCGGCACGGAAGTGACCGGCCATACGGACCGGGGCATGTCCGGCCCGTCCTTCCGCGTCTACCGGGACGGCGTCCGCGTCGCCGACGTGGAGCACGCCACGAATTATTTGGACGCGGACGGCAACCTCGGCTCGCGCTATATTGTATGCGCTGTCATGGACGGGCGGGAGATGGACCGCAGTCGGGAAGTCCGGCCCTGGTCCGCGCCGTATCTCGAGATTCCGCTGAAGAAGCCCGCGGACGGCGTCACGCCGGATGGCAAGCCGTACACATATTCGGCGAACGACATAGGCGTCGGCGACGTGGACGGGGACGGGGTGTACGAGTATTTCGTGAAATGGGATCCGTCGAATTCGAAGGACGTGTCCCAGACCGGATACACCGGCAATGTCTGCATTGATTGCTACCGCGAGGACGGCACGCTGCTCTGGCGGCTCGACCTCGGCGTCAACATCCGCGCCGGCGCCCACTATACGCAGTTCCTCGTCTACGATTTCGACGGCGACGGCCGGGCGGAGCTGATCTGCAAAACGGCTCCCGGGACGAAAACGATCCGCTTCGGACCGGACGGCTCGCCTGAGCGAGAGGGATACATCACGATGCCGCCGGAAGATACGGCGGCCGGGTTAAGCCACGCCGACGACTACCGGATGAGCGCCGCCGACTACGCGGACTACATCACCCGATTGTTCATGCGCTGGCACGAGCACGAGGAAGTGAAGGCCGGCCGCTGGCCGGAGCGGGTGGAGACGGCGCTCGGCTGGGACACAAGCGGCGTGCGGTTCCAATACCCGCTTTCCCGCGAAGACGCGGAGCAGCTCCGCGACTACTTCTTCGACGTCTACGCGCCAAGCCGCAGCCCCCGCAACCGGCTGCGAGAGTTCGAGGGATTTATCCTCAGCGGGCCGGAATATCTCACCGTCTTCGACGGCGAGACAGGCGAGGAACTGCAGACGATCCGCTACAAGCCCGGCCGGCACGACGACGGCCTCATGTGGGGCGACTATTCCTGGCACCGGATCGAGCCGGGCAACCGCGTCGACCGGTTCCTCGCCGCCGTCGCGTACCTCGATGGCCAACATCCGTACGCCGTCTTCGCGCGCGGCTACTACACGCGCGCCGCGGTCGTCGCGTATCGCTGGGACGGCCGCCGGCTCCATGAGCATTGGAGCATCGACAGCGGCTGGGTGCCGATGAACAACCCGTTCGGCGACACGCTCCATGCGGAGGACGGCCTCGATCCACAGTACGGCGCGCTCGCGGGGCAGGGCGCCCACTCGCTCGCCGTCGCCGACGTCGACGGCGACGGCTGCCAGGAGCTCGTCTACGGCGCGGCGACGATCGACCACGACGGCACGCTGCTTTACGTGTCGCGGGGCGAAATGCCGCCGGACAGCGCCGCGCCTGGCAGCCCGAGAAAGCTCGGCCACGGCGACGCGCTCCACGTCGCGGATATCGACCCCGACCAGCCGGGGCTCGAGATCTTCATGGTGCACGAAGGCGGGCGGCACGCTCCGTACGGGTTCGCGCTGCGCGACGCGGCGACCGGCGAAGTGCTGTTCGGCGCCCATGCCGACCGCGATGTCGGCCGAGGCATGATCGGCCAGGTCGACCCGGCGCGCCGCGGGCTGCAGGTGTGGTCATCCGCCGACCACGCCGGCCGCGAGCCGTTCGGCCTCCTGACGTGCCGGGGCGAGCGCATCGCACAAGAAACGCCGGGCACGAACATGAACATCCGCTGGGCGGCCGACATGACGACGCAGATCGTCACCGGCACCTTCGATGAGCCGGCTGCCATTGACGACTGGAGGAGGGGCCGGCTGTTGACGGCGCACGGCACCCGCACGAACAACGGCACGAAGGGCAACCCGTGCCTTGTCGCCGACCTGTTCGGCGACTGGCGGGAGGAGCTCGCCGTGCGCACGGCGGACAGCTCGGCAATCCGCATCGACATGAGCACAGAGCTTACCGACCGCAAGCTGTACACGCTGATGCACGATCCGCAATACCGGGTCGGCGTCGCGAATCAGAACGTCGTGTACAACCAGCCGGGCTACCCGAGCTTCTATTTCGCATCGGACATCGACTGGGCGAAAGTGCCGGTTCCGAATATTCGCACACCGCGACCTTCCGGGCCCGGAAGGGAGGTGACGGCCGGATGAAATCACCCGAAACCGCAACCGCCGCAAACACGACCACGACCGCGTCCGAATCCGAACCGACCATCACCAATACAAGCGGATCGACGCGCCGGGGCCGGCTCTGGAGGAACCGCTGGCTGTACGCGCTGCTTATGCCCGGACTGCTCTATTTTCTCGTATTCAAATACGTGCCGATGTGGGGCGTGCTGCTCGCGTTCCAGAACTTCTCGCCGTACCACGGCTTCTGGAAGAGCGAGTGGGTCGGGCTGGAGCACTTCCGCGTGTTCTTCACGAACCCGGAATTTTTCATGCTGCTGCGCAACTCGCTCATTCTGTCGCTGTACAACCTGATCTTTTTCTTCCCGGCCCCGATCGTGCTGGCGCTTCTGCTCAACGAAGTGCGCGTCGCCCTGTTCAAGCGGACGATCCAGACGCTCGTCTACGTGCCGCACTTCATCTCGATGGTCATCGTCGCCAGCCTCACCTACGTCTTCCTGACGACGGAAGGGGGCCTCGTGAACGAGCTGCTGGACCAATATTTCGGCTTCAAAATTCCGTTCCTGACGAGCCCGGACTGGTTCCGGCCGATCATTATCCTGCAGACGATCTGGAAGGAGTGCGGGTTCGGCACGATCATCTTCCTCGCCGCGCTGGCCGGCGTCGATCCCGAGCAGTACGAGGCCGCGATCATCGACGGGGCGAGCCGCTGGCGGCAAATGTGGCACATCACGCTGCCGTCGATCCGCAGCACGATCGTCATCCTGCTCATCCTGCGCATGGGTGACGTGCTCGACAACGGCTTCGAACAGATCTACCTGCTGCTCAATCCGCTGAACCGGGAAGTGGCGGAAGTGTTCGACACCTACGTGTATTTCATGGGCATCACCCAGGGCGCGTTCAGCTACAGCACGGCGATCGGCCTGTTCAAATCGGTCGTCGGCATCATGCTCGTCGTCGGAGCGAACTGGACCGCGAAGAAATTCGGCCAGTCCGGCATCTACTGACGCGCGGGACAGGAGGCGCATGTTGCGATGAGGCGTTACCGTACCGTTTCCGGAACCATTTTCGACGCAGCCAATTATCTGTTCCTCGGCCTGTTCGCGCTCGCGGCGGTGCTGCCGTTCGTGTACGTCTTCGCCGGCTCGTTCGCCTCGGACGCGGAACTGACGAAGCGGGCGTTTTTCCTGATCCCTGAAAAATTCACCACCGCCGCGTACCGCTACATCTTCTCAACCGACACGATCATGCGCAGCATCGGCGTTTCAGTGTACGTGACGACCGCCGGCACGCTGATCAACCTGTTCTTCACCGTGACGATGGCGTACGCGCTCTCGAAACGGCATCTGGCGGGGCGGAACTTCGTGCTCAACCTCGTTGTGTTCTCGATGCTGTTCGGCGGCGGGATGATCCCGACGTATCTCGTCGTGCGGGAGTTGCAACTGCTCGACACGTACTGGGCGCTCATGCTGCCCGGCGCGATCAGCGCGTTCAACCTGATCATCGTGAAGAACTTCTTCCAGGAGCTGCCGGCCGAACTGGAGGACGCGGCGAAGATCGACGGCTGCTCCGATCTCGGCCTGCTGCGGCGCATCGTGCTGCCGCTGTCGATGCCGGTGCTCGCGACATTCACGCTGTTCTACGCGGTCGGCCACTGGAACAACTACTACTCGGCGCTGCTCTACATCAACGAGCCCGCGAAGTGGCCGCTGCAGGTCATTCTGCGCCAGATCGTCATGCTGTCCCAGATGGCGGCCGGCGATCTGAACGCGATGGACCCGAACTTCGAGCAGCCGCCCGATCAGGCGATCAAGATGGCGGTCATCGTCGTCGGCACGATTCCCATACTGCTCGTCTATCCGTTCCTGCAGAAACATTTCGCGAAGGGCGTCCTGCTCGGTTCGGTAAAAGGGTAACGGATATGCGATACCATTTTCTACCATTCACACAGGGAGGTTCCAGAAGCATGAGAAAAGCGAAGAAATGGGCCGTCGTCCTGACGGCGCTGCTGCTGGCGCTCAGCGTGCTGTCCGCCTGCCGCGGCGGGAAAAACAGCGGAGGAGGCGGGGATGCCGGCGGCACGGGAAGCTCCGGCAATGCGGGCGCCACGGGCAGCTCTTCCGGCGGCCAGACAAGTTCCGGCACCGGGACGGGCGAAGACAAGAAAGAACCCGAACCCGAGCCGCCGCTTGACATCAGCATCATGCTGCCGATCTTCAAGACGAACTATCCGGGCGACGACAGCCCGGTCGTGCAGGAGATCAACAAGCGGGCGAACGTGAAGCTGCATCTCGAATGGGTGCCGAACTCGTCCTACACCGACAAGTTCAACATCACGCTCGCCTCCGGCAAGCTGCCGACGATCATCTACGTCCCGGACGTGAAGAACCCGAACTTCGTCAACGCGGTGAAGGCGGGCGCGTTCTGGGAAGTCGGCGAGAAGATGAAGAACTACCCGTACCTGTCCCAGGCAAACCCGGTCATCATGCAAAACTCCTCGATCGAAGGCAAAAACTACGGTGTCTACCGCGGCCGCGCGCTCGGGCGGAACGGCATCAACTACCGCAAGGACTGGCTCGAGAACGTCGGGCTTACGCCGCCGAAGACGATCGACGACTTCTACAACATGCTGAAGGCGTTCAAGGAGCAGGACCCGGACAAGAACGGCAAGAACGACACCTACGGCCTGGTGCTCGTCAAGTGGACCGGCCAGTGGGCGAGCGGCTTCGACATCATCAAACTGTGGTTCGGCGCGCCGAACAAATGGGGCCTCGTCGACGGCAAGCTCGTGCCGGAGCATCAGACGCCCGAATACCTCGAAGCGCTGCGCTTCATGAAGAAGCTGTATGACGAGAAGCTGATCAACCAGGATTTCGCCGTCTACGATTCCGCGAAGTGGAACGACCCGGTCGTGAACGGGCAGGCCGGCGTCATCGTCGACGTCACCGACAACGCGGCGCGGCTCGACGACGCCATCCACCGGGCGCTGGCGGAGGAAGGCAAGGACCAGCCGGACGTCCACTTCGTCGACAACATGATCGGCGTCGTCGGCGACCACGGCCTCAAGGCGCTGCCGACATCCGGCTTCGCGGGCATGCTCGCCATTCCGAAGTCGGCGGTCAAGACGGAGGAAGAGCTCGACCGCGTCCTGAAGTTCCTCGACAAGATGAACGAGCCGGAGATGCAGACGCTGGCGGGCTTTGGACTCGAAGGCGTCCACTACACCCTCGAAGACGGGTACGTCGTCCGGATCGACGACACGGTGAAGCTCGAGTCCGAAGTCGAAGGCCTGAACCAGATGCTGCCGTTCATTCCGGCCGACCAGGGGCTGAAGGTGAAGCAGACGCCGCTCCGGCAGAAGACGGCCGAGCTGCAGCTCGAAGCCGAGCAGTACGTCGTGCCGAACCCCGCGGAGCCGTTCATCTCCACGGTCTATTCGCAGAAAGGCCAGCAGCTCGACAATATCATCAACGACGCCCGCATCAAGTATATTGTCGGCCAGATCGACGAGGCGGGGCTGCTTCAGGCATTCGAGACGTGGAAGCGGTCGGGCGGCGACGATCTGGTCAAAGAGATGAACGAGCTGTACGCCGCGGCGAATCCGTAAGCCGCGCGGCGTAAGGCAACCGGGCCGCGTCCCTGGAGGGCGCGGCTTTTTGCGGATGCGGAAGATTGTGCGCGGATGGCATGCGGCCGGTTCCAACAAACCGGAAAAGTAACAGATCCTGACGGAAAAATGAACACTTCTCCTGGCCGGAATGCGGTACGATCAAAAAAAAGCATCCCGGAGCGGGTTGGGCGGAAAGGGAGCGGGGGATGGACGCGTGGTGAAGCGGATCTTCGGCCTGACGGCCCGAATTACGTCCGGCGGAGGCCATTTCTATCGGCGCAGCCTGATCTTGCTGTTCGTCGTATCGGGCGTGCCGGGGCTGATCATCGGCTCGCTCGTGTACGGGCTGACGGCGGGCCGTGTGGAGCGCGAGCTGCTGGACAATCACGTGCGCCAGATCGAGCAGCGCTCCGTGCATTTAGACAACCAGCTCGGCAATCTGGAGCTGCTCCTGTCCCACTGGGCGTTCGATCCGAAGTTCGACTACCGGCTCAGGGAGACGGATTTCGTCCGCGAGTTCGACGTGACGCAGGAGCTGACGCGGACGCTCGTCGCGATGCAGGGATCGAACGCGATCGTGAAGGCGGCGGAGCTGTACGTGGGCGGCGAGGGCGGGCGCGGGCCCGTCCTGCTCCATCCGGAGTACATGGCGCTTGACGAGGCTGCGGCGGCGCGCTACGACGCGCTGATCCGCTACCGCAGGTTCACCTACTGGACGCATTGGGCGTTCGACCCCGCCAGACCGGACGAGCGGGAACCGGCGCTCGTCCACCATGTTCCCGCCGGCAGCCTCGAGCCGTTCGGCGTGCTCGTGTTCCGCCTCGATCCGGCCCGGTTTGCGGATCTGCTGGGCACGCTCGCGCCCTATGACGAAGGCGAGACGTTCATGTGGGACCCGGCCGGCAGCTTCTGGCTGTCGGCGGGCGCAAGCGCCGCCGATTCGCCGTTTGTCCGCGCGCTGAAGGAGCGGGTCGAGGCTTCGGATGCCGGGCGCGGTTCGTTCCTGACCGAATGGGAGGGGCAGACGTACGCCGTCTCCTACGGCACACTGTCGCGCATCGCGGACGACTGGCGGTACGTGTCGGCGTCGCCGATCGGGAGCATCACGGCGCCGGTCGTGTTCATCTCGAAGGTCATCATCCTCGTCAGCCTGGCCACGCTCGCGCTTGCGGCGCTGCTCGCGTGGCTCGCTTCCCTCCGCATCTACTCGCCGGTCAAGCGGCTCGTCGCGCTGTTCGGCGGCGGGCGGAGCGGGCTTGCGGGCGACGAATTTTCGCTGATCGAGCGGGAATGGCGGGATCTGAACCGCGAGCGGCTGGAGCTGCTTGGCCGGATCGCGGAGCAGCTTCCGTTCGTGAAGCACGGCTTTCTGCATCAACTCCTGCAGGGGCATCTGCACGCCTATTCGGAGACGGATCTCCGGCGCCGCATGGTGCGGCTGCTCAGGGGCACGGAAGGCTGCCGGTTCGTCGTCGTCTACGTCCGGCTGATCGGCATGCTCGGCGGCGAAGGGAAATTCCGGGACGGGGACGAAGGGCTCGTCTCCTTCGCCGCGGCGAATCTGCTTGAGGAACTGGCCGCGCCTCGGTTTCCGCGCAGCGAGACGATCCATTTCCACGACATGTCGGCGGGCGTGCTGCTGTTCGTGCCGCCCGACGCCTCGTTCGCGGAGGAGATCGAAGCGTTCTGCGGCGAGGCGGCGGCGCGGATCAACCGCATGCTGCACCTGCATGCGGTGATGGCGTTCGGCGAGCCGGTGCCGCTCATCAAGGACGTGCCGCTCGCCTTCGAGCGGGCGAAGCAGGCGGCCGGCCGCCGCCTGCTGGACAACGCGAACCAGATCATTCGCATGGAGCGGGAGATGGCCGACCAGGACGCGGCCGCCGAGCTGCGCTACTCGTTCGCGCTCGAGCGCGAGCTGCTCCACGCGCTGCGCACCGGCGACGAGGCCGGCGCCCGCGCGCATCTCGAAGCGTTCCTCGGCTCGCTGTGCGGCGGCGGCGCGAAGGAGATCGACGTGCAGCAGGGGATGCTGCAATTGCTCGGGCAGGTGCAGCACGCGATGATGACGTCGGGCTTCCACCCGCACCGTTTGTACGGCGGGGCGAACCTGTACGCCGAGCTGTCGCGCCTCCGGGAGCCGAAGCAGATGCTGCGCTGGTTCCTGAGCCGCGTGCTCGCGCCGTATTTCAGCGAGTGGGAATCCCGTTCGGACGCGCGCGTGAAGCGGCTCGCCGAGCAGGCCGCCGAATACTTGCACCGCAACTACATGCGCGACGACATTTCGCTCGAGAGCTGCGCGGACGCGCTCGGCACGAGCCCGTATGTGCTGAGCAAGGCGTTCAAGGCGGCGACGGGCACGAATTTCATCGACTATCTGACATCCTTGAGGCTGGAGAAGGCGAAGCAGCTTCTCCGCGAGTCGGAGCTGAAAATTCACGACGTCGCGGGCATGGTCGGCTATCAGCACAGCTATTTCAACCGGATTTTCAAGAAGCTGGAGGGCATTACGCCGACGCTGTACCGCGAGCGGAGCCGAAACGCATGAAAATTGGGGAGGCCACGTCTTTGACCTATCATGACCGACACGCTGTCGAACAACCGGTTCTGGCAGCTTCCCTCGACATCCGCGCCGCCGGTCCGCGCTGCCGGATGCTGCTCGGCGATCTGGACGGGGACGGCCGGATGGAAATCGTGCTCGCGCAGCCGGACAACCGGCAAGATGTGCGGTACATTCCCCATCAGGTCGGGGCGATCACGGCGTTCGATCTGGACGGCCGGCTGCTGTGGCAGTTCGGGCGGCCGGACCCCGGCGCGGGCGGTCCGGGCTCGGACTATCCGGCGCAGATCGTCGATTGCGACGGCGACGGGCGGCTCGAGGTGCTGTGCGTCATGGACAGCCGGCTGCTCGCGCTCGACGGGCGGAGCGGCCGCGTGAAAGCGAGCCAGCCGCTTCCCGCGCCGCATGCGCACGACTGCGTCATTCCGGCGGACTTGACCGGGCGCGGCTATTGCGGCGAGCGGCTGCTGAAGGACCGGTACCGGAACGTCTGGGCGGTGGACGGAAGCGGGCGCGTCCTGTGGCGCCATGAAGGCAACCCGGGCCATTACCCGTGGGTTCATGATCTCGACGGCGACGGAAAAGACGAAGTGATGGCCGGCTATACGCTGCTCGATCACGACGGACGGCCGCTATGGACATGCGAGGGGCTGACGGAACACGCCGATTGTATCTGGATCGGCGACGTGAACGGCGACGGGGAGCCGGAGATCGCGATCGGCGGCAGCGCCGTCGTCCTGTGCGACCGGCACGGCCGCGAGCTGTGGCGCTACGAAGGCGCGGTCGAACCGCAGCATCTGGCGCTCGGCCGTTTCCGCCCGGACCTTCCCGGCCTGCAGATCGCGGGCGTCGACCGGATCGTGCGGGAAGACGACGGCCGCGGCCGGCAGGGGCGTGACGCGCTGTTTTTGCTGGACGGCGCGGGTCGCCTGATATGGAAAGAAGAGCGCCGGACGCCGGGCTGGCTGACGATCATGGAGCCGCTCACGGGCTGGGCGGAGGACGCGCCGGACTACATGCTCGCGTACCGGCGCGGCGGCGGGCTGCCGCCGGCGCTCTACGACGGCCTGGGGCGGGCAGCCTGCACGTTTCCGCTGGAAGGCTGCGCCGCTTACGCGGATCTTGCCGGCACGGGTCTCACGCAGGTCGTCCTGTACAACGACGAAACGGCGGCCGTGTACGCAAGCCGGCCGGTGCGGTTGAAGGCCCGACCGGGAGCCGGCCCGCTGCCGCAGCCGAAGCGGCTGTCCCACGCGACGCTCTATCCCGGCGGCGAAGTCCGGTAATCCACTGTGCAAGGAGTAATGAACATGTCCGATTTCAAACCGTTCACGCTGTTCCTGGCGGGCGACTCGACCATGGCCGACCAGCCGCCGGACGTCCATCCGCTGACCGGGTGGGGGCAGATGCTGCGCCGGTTCGTGCCGCCCGACATCAAAGTCGCCAACCACGCGATGTCCGGCCGCAGTACCTTAAGCTTCATCAATGAAGGGCGGCTGGACGCCATCATGCGCGAGGCCGCGCCGAACGACTGCCTGCTCGTCCAGTTCGGCCACAACGACGAGAAGATCGAAGATCCGAGCCGGTACACGGACCCGGAAGTGATGTACCCGGCGATGCTTCGCCGCTACATCGAAGCCGCGCGTTCGCGCGGCATGTCCGTCGTGCTCGCGACACCGGTGCAGCGGCGGACGTTCGCGGCGGACGGCACGCTGCACGAGTCGCACGGCGCCTATCCGGACGCGGTGCGCAAACTGGCCGCGGAAGAAGGTGTGCCGCTGCTGGATCTGGCGGCGAAGACGAAGGAGCTGTACGAGCGGCTCGGACCGGAAGCGTCCAAATCGCTGTTCGTGCACGCGAAGCCGGGCGAACTCCCGAATTACCCTGACGGCGCGGAGGACAACACCCATTTCAGCGAGCGCGGCGCGCTGCGCGTGGCGGAGATCGCGGCGGAGGGACTTGCGGCGCTGGGCGTCATCCCGCGCGTGCGCCGGCCGGGGCCGGCGTGAGCGGGATTGCCGTCCGCCGACCGGCATCCGCCCGCATGTGCTCCGGCCGGGAGGACATGGGGAAATTTCCGGAATGGCGGGAAGGATTTTGCCAAGGCGGGGACGAAATGAACGGGGACGCTTTTTGAGCGTACCATGCGGAGGGATGGACGAATGCCGAGAATCGTGCTCGCGTTTCCGGAAGGGCGGCACAAGGCACTGACGATGAGCTATGACGACGGGCGGGAAGCGGACCGGCGGCTCGTCGGGATTTTCAACGACCATGGCGTGCGCGGGACGTTTCACCTGAACGGCGGGCTGCTCGGCGATGGCGGGCGGATCGGCGCGGAGGAAGCCGCATCCCTGTACGCCGGCCACGAGATCGCGGCGCATACGCTGACGCACCCGACGATCGCGCGCTGTCCGAAAGAGACGATCGCGTACGAGATTCTGGAGGACCGCAAGCGGCTGGAGCGGATTACGGGCGAGCCGGTGCGCGGCCTCTCCTATCCGAACGGCTCGCACAACCGGCAGGTCAGGGAAATGCTGCCCCATCTCGGCATCGCCTATTCGCGCGTCGTGCCATCCTCGGGCGGGTTCGGCATGCCGGACGACTGGTACGAATGGATGCCGACCTGCCACCACAAGGACCGGCTGATGGAGCGGGCGGAGGCTTTTGCGGGGCTGAACAAGCGGCAGTATCTGTACCTGATGTACGTATGGGGGCACAGCTACGAATTCGACACGGACGGCAACTGGGAGCTGATCGAGTCATTCTGCCGGTTCATCGGCGGCCGTCCGGACATCTGGTACGCGACGAACATCGAGATTTACGATTACATGCAGGCGTTCGGGCGGCTGCAGTTCTCGGCGGACTGCCGCATCGTCCGCAACCCGAGCGCGTCGTCCGTCTGGCTGTACGCGGACGACCGGCTGGTCGAGGTGCCCGGCGGCGTCACGCTGGCGCTCGAATGACCGGCGGCGCGGCGCTGTAGCGTGGTATGCACGCTACAGCGGCTTCGCGCGGGTTTGACGCGTCGCTGTAGCGTGGTATGCACGCTACATCTACCCCGGCAACTGGTAAGGAGGATTCCGACATGCGGAGAATAGCGGCCCGTCCATGCGGCGGATGCCCGGCATGAGACTTGCGATCAGGCGGCTTGCGGCGTATTGGCTCGATTTCGTAATCCTCGCCGGCGTGCTGGCCGGGGGTCAAGCCCTGCTGAACCTGGCCACCGGCGGGTTCCCGTTCGACCGGTTCAAGGCGGGGTTCGAGATCGAACTGTGGGTGCTGGCGACGATTTCGCTGCCGGTGTGGTGCTATTTTATCGGGATGGAATACAAGAAGGGGCGAACCATCGGCAAAAAGCTGCTGAAACTGGAAGTGACGGAGCGGGAAGGATTGCGATTGACCCTGCGGCAAGCGTTCGTGCGGACGTTTGTCCGTCTGTTGCCTTGGGAGCTGACGCACCTCATCGTCCTGGTGCCGGAACCGTGGTGGGACGCCGATCCCGCCAACCCGCAACTGGTCTATATTCCGAACATGCTCATCCTGCTCTATATCGCGGTGCTGGCAGTGTCGGGCGGCAAGCGGACGCTTCATGACGCGGCAGCCGGCACGCGCGTGCGGGACGCTGGCCGGCCGGATACAACGGACAGTTGAGGATAAAAGCGGTATCAGATGATCGCAAAGTTATTGCAGTTTTTCTCCCTCGCTCTTTTTCGTGAAATTTGGTGTGAAGACATGTAAACGAAAGAATGGTATATTATGTAACTGAGCAACCCATCGACGATGCCCGCTCCCGTTCAGTGCCGGACCTGGCCAATTGCGGCGGATCGTGTCGATCGTGGCCATACATAATCTTCCAAATGGTGAGCAATCTGAATGCCAGAGCATACCCCGAATTATTTTTCAACAAAAAAATTCTGCTGACGCTCTGTATCTCCTTTATTGTCTTTGCAAGCTTCTTTTTTGATGATTTTCTCGGTTCCTCTTTTTATGGGTGAGAAAGCAACGGAAATCGAAATTCAAAAAAATGAAGTGAACGGTTATTTAAAATATCCTGGTCAGATCGCATGGCCGGATTGGGATATTGAGAAAATCACTTACCATGATGATCATTTTACCAATCCATTCACTACCGTTCATTTTCAGAACGGTATCCTCTTTAAGCTTTCGAAAGCAAAGTTTGACGTTAGCCATATGCAAGCGCGCACAATCGATATCAACGGAGATGAGTTTACATACTACTCGGATCATAAACAGAAATACTTTTTATGGGCAAAAGGGTTTGTGTATTATCTGATGATCGCCCCGGACAAAATGGATGATGAAGTCTATTATGGCTATGTCAAGGAGGTCACCAATAACTGAATGATAAAAAATTCCATACCGATTTGAGGGGCTGTTCAACGACCATTTCTGCGGATGACGGTTGAAAGCCCCTCTGTTACATCATCGCTTCGCCTTCGCGGATCGCGTACTGCGCCAGCAGCCGCATCGTCACGTCGTCCATCGGCGGATTGCTCAGGCCGAACCGGACGTCGCGGTACAGCCGCTGCAGCGGATGGCCCAGCGACAGGCCGTGAGCGCCGGTGACGCGCAGCGCCTTGTCGACGACCGAGATCGCCGTCTGCACGGCGAACGATTTCGCGGCGGCCATCTCCGCCGGATACAGCTCCGGATCGTACGTCCCATCGTCGTATTTCGCCGCGACGGCGTACAGGAAATGCCGCGCCGCGGTCAGCCCGAGGTCGATGCTTCCCAGCAGTTGCCCGACGTTGGGCGCATACAGAATCGGCTTGTCCAGCGAGTTCGGCTGATACGACGCGGCGAATTTCAGCGCTTCGCGGCGCGCGGCCATCGCAATGCCGAGATAGCAGGCGGGGACGTGCAGCAGGAACGGGTTCGGCGCGTGAACCGGCTGCTTCGATGTCCGCTGGACGCACGCTTCCTCGGGCACGGCGACGCCGTCCAGCACGAGGTCGTGGCTGGCCGTGCCGCGCATGCCGACCATGTTCCAGGTCGGTTCCACCTTGAGGCCTTCCGTGCCGGCCGGAATCAGAAACTCCGTCACTTCGCCGGTGTCCTGCATGACAGCCGTGACAATGAAATAATCCAGCACGGGCGAGAACGTCGCGAACGTTTTGCGGCCGTGGATGCGGTAACCCTCCGGCACACGGACGGCGTACGTCTGCGGCTTGCCGCCCCGGGACGGGCTGCCGGTGGCCGCCTCGGAGGCCATTTTGTTGATCAGCGCGCCGCGCTTCACGACGTCCTCGCAGATCCGGGCGATCGTCTCGTCCGGCCACGGCCTGCGCTGCACAAGCTCCGACAAGACGCTCACATGCCACCCCATGCCGAGCGCGGTCGCCGGGTCGCCCTGGGCGAGCCGCTCCTGATACAGCACCATTTCGTAGGCGGTCATGCCCTGCCCGCCCCATTCGCGGGGCACGGGCCAGCCCGGGTATCCGAACTTTCTCAGCTCCTCCACGAACCGGTCGGAAATGCGGTTCTCCTCATCGGCGGCGTGCGCGTCCGCCATGAAGCGGTCGGCCAGTTCGCCGAGCCGGGCCAGCCGGTCGCGCTGCTCGTCGGTCCGCGCAAACGTATCCATATCCTCATCCCCTGTTTCGTCGAACTCGAATTCGTTCCAATGATATTGGCACAGGTTGCCACCGGGTGTCAAGGCTTTCTGCCGGCGCAGTCGATATAGCCCGGCAGCATCCATCCCCCTTTGACGTCGATCCGCCGCACCGTCTCCGCTTGACGAAGCGCTTTTTCCGCTCCGGATCTTTGCAACGACACTTTCCCGACCAATATCATACCATATCCTGCAACTTCCTCCGCTCTTTTTACGTCTGGTAGGCAAAAGAGTCGAAAAAGGGGGGCGGATGGTGGTTCTTCGCACATGGAACAAGCTGCTCAGGCCCGCCGCAATGCTGCTTGCAATCGGCATGATCGCCGGATGCGGAGGCGGATCAGGCGGCGGATTCGGCAGCTCCGGAGACGAACGGACATGGGCGGCGGGGAGCGGCGAACTGTCAAGCCAAATCGGCAGCCCGGACAATGCCGTGTCGTCTCCCGTGGTTGCCTCCGGCCGTTTCGCGGCGGATGAATGGTGGACCCGCGCGGGGTACGGCCAGCCGACCGGAAAATGGTTTCTGCGGGACGGCTCCGGCCATCTCGGATACGGCCTGACGGCCGGAACGCATCGGCCCGGTGATGAATTCTCCGTGAAGCTGTTCGCGCATGACGCGAATTTTCGTCTCGACCGCGACATCCGCATCCGGCTCACGGAGCTGACCGACGATCTGGAGCCGGGCGAGATCATCCTGGACGAGACCGTCCAAGTGGGCCCGGTCAGCGCCCTTGAGACCGTCTTCACGGGCACGCTGCCGGATCGGGAGAACGTGCTGTACGCGCTGGGCGCCGAGATCATGGGCGCGGACGGCTTGGCAGAGGACACCCAAGCCGCCCTGATCCGCGTGCCAACGCCGGAAATCAACGCGTCGATGCGGCTCGACCGGGCGGAGTACGGCAGCGGGGATGAGACAGCCGTCCTGACGATGGCGAACGCCGGACCGACCGTTCTGACGTTCGGCGTCGACTACCAGATCGAGAAAAAGATCGACGACACATGGCGCATCGTGCCGCTCGATCTGGCGTTCGACAGCATCGGCCTCATGCTCGCGCCCGGCGAAAAATACGAGCTGAAGGTCAGCCTCGGCAAGCTCGGACCCGGGGAGTACCGGGTGGTGAAGTCGGTATGGGCGGAGGGGCTCGACCTGACCGCGACGCTTGCGGCGGAATTCTCCCTTGTAAAGTAAGGCGAACGGCATCGGATCACGGATGTTGCGCGAGCATGGATCCGATGCCGTCTTTTTACAGCACAAACCATTGGACGAGAAAAACGGAGCCGTCCGCGACGCGAATCCGCAGCACAATGCTTTTGGCGTCGCCCTGGACGGATACGAGACCGCCGCGGCGTATGCGCGGCGCGATCAGCCGGCGCAGCCGCGGCGAAACCGATGGTGAAGGCCGAGCCGTTCGCTCCCGTCTCATTGAAGCCGGACGCCGCCTGGCGGAACAGCCGGTCTAGCGCGTCGAGGTCCGTGTTCCGGACCGCCGCCGCGAGCCGCCCGGCGTATCGGGCGTCCGCCTCCGCTTTCCTGTAGATTCCGCGCAAGCCCCGGGCGGACCGCCGAAGCGCCGCGGCCGTCAGTTCGCTCATGCGACCACCTCATCTCGATAAGACTGCCGTATTCTATGCCGAAACGGCGGACCGGTTTGGACTTGCCTTCAACTTCCATGAATGACCAATGAGATGCGGTGTGGTAAGATTGGGAGGGATCATGTTCGAATTCCGGGTGGTGGAGAAATGGATCAGCAAGTGACTTGGGGCTACCTTGTTTTTGCGCTGTTCGTGCTTTTCGTCCTGTACAAGGTGATCTATCTGGCCGTCAAGCATGCGCTCAACGACTCGAAGGCGCTGCGGGAGCTGCGCGAGGAAATCCGGGCGATCCGCTCATCCGGACCGCCTTCCGAACCGCCGTCCGGTCCGGCGGGAACGGGCGGGCAGGACGACGGCACATGACGGGGGGATGGATGTGAACCGCTTTCCGCATCTGTCCGGCGCGATCGTCTGGGAACCGGTTACGATCCGCTTCGTGCCGGGAGCGTTATTACGACGAGACATTGGTCAGCAATGTGACCATGGTGCCGTCGACCGGCGGGCGGTATGCCATCATACGGCTTGCGGACGGACGATGGGAAATTCCGGGCGGGACGCTTGAGCCCGGCGAACATTGGCGGGACGCGCTGCGCAGGGAGTCGGCCCGCCCCAACATCCCGAAAAAAGTGGTTGAACTCCGGCGCGATTCGGCATATGATGGAACCATCACCGGAATAACAACGTTGTTATCCCCATGATGACGAAGAAAAGAAAGGCGGGACATTGGTTGGCCAGACGTTTCATGGACGAAGATTTTCTGCTCGGGAGCGAGACGGCGAGACGGCTCTACCACGACTACGCGAAGCCGATGCCGATCATCGACTACCACTGCCACCTCAGTCCGCAGGAGATCTGGGAGAACCGTACATACCGCAATCTGGCGGAGGTATGGCTCGGAGGCGACCATTACAAATGGCGTGCGATGCGGGCGAACGGCGTCGACGAGCGGTACGTGACCGGCGACGCGGACGGCTATGAGAAGTTTCTGGCCTACGCCCGCACGCTGCCGCAGGCGATCGGCAATCCGCTCTATCACTGGTCGCATCTGGAGCTCAAACGGTATTTCGGCATCGACGAACCGCTGGATGAGCGTTCGGCGCCGTCGGTCTGGGAGCGGGCGAACCGGCTGATCCGGGACGGGGGGCTCCGCGCGCGCGATCTGATCACGAAGTCAAACGTCGAAGTGATTTGCACGACCGACGATCCGGCCGACTCGCTGGAATACCATTTGAAGCTGAAGGAAGACGAGCAGTTTCGGACGAAGGTGCTGCCGTCGTTCCGCCCGGACAAGGCGCTCGAGCTGAACCGGCCGGGATTCGCGGACTACATCCGCAGACTGGAGCAATCGGCGGGCATTCCGATCCGGACGTACGACGACCTACTCGCCGCGCTGAAGGTACGCATCGGCTTCTTCCACGAAGCCGGCTGCCGCGTCTCGGACCACGCGCTCGATGTCGTCGTCCACGAGGAGGCGACGGCTGCGGAAGCGGCGGCCGCTTTCGCGGAGGCGCTGCAAGGCAAGACGGTGGGCGAAGTGGCGGAGCGGAAGTACAAGACGCATCTGCTTGTGTTCCTCGGAAGGGAGTACGCCGCGCGGGGCTGGGCGATGCAGTATCACATGAACGCCCAGCGCAACAACAATACGCGCCGGATGGCCGAGCTCGGACCCGACACCGGGTTCGACTCGATCGGGGACGCGGGGATCGCCCGCCCGCTCGCCCGGCTGCTTGATTCGCTCGATCGGGAGAACGCGCTGCCGAAGACGATTCTCTACTCGCTCCACCCCGGCCACAACCCGATCGTCGCCGCGATGATCGGCAACTTTCAGGGCGGCGGCATCCCGGGCAAAATCCAGTTCGGCTCGGCGTGGTGGTTCAACGACACGAAGGAAGGGATGATCGCCCAGCTCAAGACGCTCGCCGACTTCGGTCTGCTCGGCCGGTTCGTCGGCATGCTGACCGACTCCCGCAGCTTCCTGTCGTACACGCGGCACGAATATTTCCGCCGCATTCTCTGCAATCTGATCGGCGAGTGGGCGGAGAACGGCGAAGTGCCGGATGATCTCGAGATGCTCGGCGGGATTGTGGAAAATATATCCTACAAAAACGCAAAAGCGTACTTCAACTTCGACGCCGTCCGTTGACGCCGCTTGCGCATCTTGAACGGAACGGCCGAATGGCGCGGCTTGCGCCCGCTCGTCGGGAGGAGGGGCGGTGCGGCTGGCGTACAGGGACGGAGAACGGTACGGCTTATCCGCCTTCATCGGAAGGCGGGACGGTGGACGCGCGGATGACGAGCGAAGGCTCGAGCGTGACCGTCCCGACCGAATCCGGCTGCTCGACCAGCCGGAGCAGGCTGTCGGCGACCAGCTCCGCCATCGCGTCGATGTCCACGCCGACAGCCGTCACGGGCACGTCCAGCTCCTCCATCTGCGGGATATTGTCGTAGCTTGCGACCGACAGCTTCCCCGGGACGTCCAGCCCGGCCTCCGCGGCCGCGTGCAGGACGCCGCGCGTCAGATCGTAGCTGCCGCAGAGGACGGCGGTCGGGCGCCGCCGGGCCGCGCCGTCCTCCCCCGGGCCGCCGGCGAACAGCGCTCGCGCGGCGGCATAGCCGTCGTGCACTTCCATGCCCTGCACGTCCGCGACGGGCGCATCGAGGGCGGCAATTCCGATTGCCCGGGTCTCGTCCAGGAACGCTTCGATCTTCACATCCTGCAGCGGATCGCGCCTCTCCGGCCGGCCGATGTAGGCGATGCGCCGATGGCCGAGCGACGCCAGATGGCGGACGGCCAGCCGGATCGCGGCGCCCCGGTTGACGTCGACGGTCGGCAGCGGCGCCAGACCGGCGGTGCCGTACGACAGCACCGGAATGCCGGCGGAATCGGGCACATGGGACTCGCCGTCTTCCATCCCGCCGAAGACGAGGATGGCGTCGACCTGAAACTTGCGGAATGTCGCGAAGGCCGCGTCCATGCCGCCGATCGACAGCAGCATGGCGGTGCCCCGCCGCTCAAGCCGGTCACCCACGCGCGTGATCAGCGTCGACAGCGCCGTCCGTTCGATGGATGGCCAGACGACGCCGACGGCGCCACTGCGTTTCGAGACGAGCCGGCGGGCGGCGATGTTCGGCTGATAGCCCATCTCGCGGGCGATGGCGATGATGCGCCGCTTTGTCTCAGGCGTGACGAGCGGGCTGTCCCGCAGCGCCTTCGACACCGTCGAGAAACTGACGCCGGCCGCTTGCGCGATATCTTTGATCGTGACCATGGGATGGCTTTCCCTCCCGCAAATGCCAACGTTGTTATTCAATATGCTTCCATCTTAGTACACGAACGCGGGATTGACAAATCCGAAAGCGCTTGACATCACCCTGCAACGCAATCATCTCCCGGAGGTGCCTTCATCCATGAAAAAGTATGCCATCTGCGGCGTGAGCAACCGGGCCATGGGCATGTTCCTGAGGCCGATGCTGACGACATTCCGCGGCGGGCACAAGCCGGTCGCGCTGCTCGACAGCGACCCGCTGCGCTTTCAGGTTTGCAAACAGCTCTATCCCGAGCTCGCCGATCTGCCCGAATACGGCCCGGACGAGTTCGACCGGATGGTTCGGGAGACGAAGCCCGATATCGTCATCGTCGCGAGCCGCGACGACACGCACGCGGGCTACATCCTGAGAGCGCTGGAACACGGCCTTGACGTTTTCACCGAGAAGCCGATGGCGACGACGGCCGAAGATTGCAGGCGCATCCTCGACGCGGAGAAGGCAAGCAAGGGCAAGGTCACCGTCACGTTCAACTACCGCTACAATCCGATCCATACGCGGATCAAGGAAATGATTCTGGAGGGCAAAATCGGCCGCGTCGTCTCGGTCGACCTGAACTGGTACATCGACACCTACCACGGCGCAAGCTACTTCAAGCGGTGGAACCGGATGCGGGAGTTTTCCGGCGGGCTTTCGATCCACAAGAGCTCGCACCATTTTGATCTGGTGAACTGGTGGACGGGGCAGCGGCCGGTCGAAGTGTTCGCGTTCGGCGCGCTCAACTTTTTCGGCCCCGAAGGCGAGCTCAACCCGAGCCGCAAGGACGGACGGCACTGCATGACCTGCGACGAGCGCTCCGTCTGCGCCTATTACCGCCGCTGGGCGACGCGGACGGACGATGTGAGCGCGAAGGACGACCATATCGGCGCGCTGCCGCTCGCGGGCAAATATACGGGATACAGCCCGGACATGTGCATCTTCGACTCCGAGATCAAGATCGAGGACACATACACCGTAACCGTCCGCTATGACGGCGGCGCGATGCTCAGCTATTCCGTGTTGTTCTCGGCGCCGTATGAAGGCTACCGGCTGGCGATCAACGGGACGAAGGGGCGGATCGAGATGACGGAATTTCACGAGCTGTCCCGTGTTCCGTTCCCCGTGCCGGAACAGACGATCGACTATTTCCCGATGTTCGGCTCGAAGGAGACGATCCATGTCGTGCGGCGCCCCGGCGGACATGGCGGCGGCGACCCGGCGCTGATCGAGGACCTGTTCCTCGGCCCCGATCCGGCGCGTGGGTTTCCGATGCTCTCGGGCAGTGCCGACGGCGCGTACGCCGTCGCCGCGGGCGAGGCGGTCTGGCGCTCGGTCAAGGAAGGCCGCCCGCTGCGCATCGCCGAATTGATCGGCGGCGAAGCGTAAGCGTAAGAAGAATGGAACCGGAAGAGCGCGGCGTCAGGCGGATAACTTTTTCCCCAGCAGGACATAGGGTTGATCCGGCAGCGGATAGTACGGTTCATGGATGACACACCAGCCGGCGCGCTCGTACATGCTGCGTGCCGGCTTGTTGTCTGCCTGGGTGGCTCCCGAGTCCCCGCCTGCGCATGTCTTGCCTGACGGCCAGATAGGGGATTTCGAGGCAGTCCGACATCCATTCGACACAGGTCGGCTCGTCAAGGAACCTTTTAACCAGACTGTTGAAATGAAATGTTGTCCCGGCGCGGAACGGTATCCGCACGCGAAACCGACAATCCTCCGCTCGTCCCTGACCAGGTATCCGAAAAAGCCGTCATAGGATGCGTGGCACCTGTTCAAGGACCGTCTCATCCTGTTGATTCCAGACGTCGACATTATCTCGTCATTGGCCGGGCTTGCCGTTGGCGCAACATCCCGCAAACTGTTTGTCTTTCCGCGCCATTTTGATCATATCCCTTTTGCTCAGCAATTCGCACCCTGCACATTTTGCTTCATTTTGATCAAATCCCCTTCGCTCAACTCGACACCCCCGCACACCCCCACATTTTGAACATATCCCCATCGTTCATCTGTTTTGTTGATCCATCTGGCATGAGCCGGCAACTTTTCGTCTTTGAAGGAAAAAGAAAATTGGGTTAATTAACCATTAAAATATTGAAACAAGAACATGTGTTCGATATAATAGAGGCATCCCGGAATATTGGAGTGGTTTTGGCGATGTACTTAAACGAGACGGCCTGTCGCTTCCTTCAATATACGGAACAGGATTGCATCGATCTCCTGATGCGTGCGCGCTGGCCTGACGGGTTCCGGTGTCCGAAGTGCGACGGCGCGGCGCATTACCGCGTCTCCGGCCGGCGGCTCCCCCTGTTCGCCTGCGCGACTTGCCGCCGCCAATGTTCGCTCATCTCCGGCACGGTCATGGAGAGAAGCCGCGTCCCCCTGCGAAAATGGTTCACCGCCATTGCGCTCATTTCGTGCGGTCCGATCAGCGCCGTCGCGCTCGCCGAACAGATCCGCGTGACCTACAAGACGGCCTGGCTCATGCTGCACAAGCTGCGCAGCGCCATGTCCGGCCACGAAGAGCTCGACCGGCTGACCGGGCTTGTCCGGTTTGAACTGTACAAATCCGGTCCCCAACCGATGCCATGGGTGCGGAACCTGGGCGACCAGGAGCATCCCTTCGTGATCGGCGGCAGCATGGAAGGCGGTCCCGACGGCCGCGTGCTGGGGGTCAAGCTGATGCTGGACACGGGCGGAGACACCTACCAATGGAAAATCACTCCCCAGGGCGCGCTCCGCTTTATCGAAAAACATATCGACCTTAGCGGCGCCGTGATCGATTTGCGCACTGACAGCATCGGGCGGACGCGTGTGTTTTCCCTGAGGAAAGTCGCCATGGACATCGCATACGCCATTGCTTCCACACACCGGGGAGTCGGCGCCAAACATCGGCAGTCGTATTTGAATGAGCATGCCTACCGGTTCAACCGCTCGAGCCGCGGGCAGACGACGGAGCAGCACCTCCTGCAACTGTCCGCCGCATCCGGCGCGCCGACGCAGAAACAACTGAAAAGCCGGACGGTTCCCGGCCGAGCGGACTGGGACACGTACCGGAATGTCCGCCGAATGATACTGGAATTCGAGACACTGGCCGCCAGATTTTCGTCGCAAGCGGCATCATGAGGATCTTTTGCCGGTGGCAAAGAATGGTTGCCGGAATGCCGAGTACGGGTCACTTGCCGCTTTTGCCGATGGCTTGCCGAACGCTTGCCGGTCACTGACCGACTGGTTTTCGGTTTGTAGGCGTTGCGTAACATTTCGATACGGTCGTAATCCGCGCTTGTTGGTCCGTCATGCCTATCACCTGATGATGACGGAAGCAGCACTTGACTGGCGAAGGATTTTTTTGCTCGGCAACGGGTGAATGGGCACGAACGATCATACTTCCCTGAGCGAAGGGGATATGAGCCTATCAGTGCATACAACCTGCTGATCGAGGGGGATATGGTCATAATGCGGAGCGTCCATCCAACCATCACTGAGCGACGGGGATATGATCGAAAAGAGCTGGAAAAGCATATAGCCGACGTCGCAGCAAGACCAACATAAAGCCACAAGATACACAGACATAAATCCACAAAAAATAACATATACAAAGAAAAGCAAAAATGATAATATAAAATTCAGAAACAAAACAACATCCGTTTCGGAGGGAATGGCAACAATGGTGCGAAACTTGTGGGAACCGTCCGAGGCGCCGCGGCTCAAAGGCGGACTCGACGAACTCGTCTATCGCTCGAATCTGCTCGGCCGCGATCGTCGCGTCTGCAACTGGGGCGGCGGCAACACGTCCGGCAAAATGACCGTGAAAGACTTCCGCGGCCGCGACATCGAGGTCATGTACGTCAAAGGCAGCGGCTCCGACCTCGCGACGATGAAGGCGGACAACTTCACCGGCCTGCGCATGGACGACATCCGCCCGCTCTTCGAGCGGGACGACATGTCCGACGAGGAGATGGTCGCGTATCTCGCGCACTGCATGATCGACGCGAAGCATCCGCGCGCTTCGATCGAGACGCTGCTGCACGCGTTCCTGCCGTTCAAGCACGTCGACCACACGCATCCGGACGCGATCATCAGCATCTGCTGCGCGGATAACGGCCGGCGGATCGCGGAGGAGATTTTCGGCGACCGGTTCGTCTGGGTGCCGTACATCCGCCCGGGCTTCAAGCTGTCGAAAATGATCGCCGAAGGCGTGCTCGCCAATCCGAAGGCCGAGCTCGTCCTGATGGAGAAGCACGGCCTTGTCACGTGGGGCGACACGGCGGAGGCGTGCTACGCGCAGACGATCCGCATCATCAATGAAGCGGCGGCGTACATCGAAGCGCGCGTTGACAACGCGAAATTGTTCGGCGGACAGAAGCACGCGCCGCTGGCGGCCGAGACGCGCCGCAAGATCGCCGCGGAAGTGATGCCGGCCGTGCGCGGCGCGGTGAGCGGAGACAAGAAGATGATCCTCACGTTCGACGACGAGGACGACGTGCTCGCGTTCGTCGGCGGGGCGGACGCGCCGGAGCTGTCCCGGATCGGCGCCGCCTGTCCGGACCACCTCGTTCACACGAAAGTTGTACCGCTCTTCGTCGACTGGACGCCCGATGCCGATGACGTTGAAGGTCTCAAGAAGAAGCTCGTCGAAGGCATCTCCGACTACAAGGAGCAGTATAAAGCCTACTTCGAGCGCAACAAGAACGAAGGCGACGTCATGTTTGAAGCGGCGCCGCGCGTCATCCTGATTCCCGGCGTCGGCATGCTCAATACCGGCAAGAGCAAGGCGATGGCGAACGTCAGCGGCGCGCTCTACCACCGCGCGATCGCCGTCATGCGCGGCGCAACGGCGCTCGGCAAGTTCGTGTCGCTCAGCGAGAACGAATCGTACAATGTCGAATACTGGCCGCTCGAGCTTTACAAGCTGACGCTCGCTCCGCCGGAAGCGGAATTTTCCCGCCAGATCGCGTTCATCACGGGCGGCGCCGGCGGCATCGGCAGCGAGACGGCGCGGCGGCTCGCGCAGGAAGGCGCGCACGTCGTCCTCGCCGACCTCAACCTCGAAGGCGCGCGGAAGGTGGCGGAGGAGCTCAACGCGAAGTACGGCGAAGGCCGGGCGCTGGCCGTGAAAATGGACGTCACCAAGGAGACGGAAGTGCAGGCCGCCTTCAAGGAAGCCGCGCTCTACTACGGCGGCGTCGACATTCTCGTGAACAACGCGGGTCTCGCCACGTCCAGCCCGTTCGAGGAAACGTCGCTCGACGAGTGGAACCTGAACATGAACGTGCTCGGCACCGGCTATTTCCTCGTCGCGCGCGAAGCGTTCAAGGTGATGAAGGAGCAGAACGCGGGCGGCAGCATGATTTTCGTCGGGTCGAAAAACTCGGTCTACGCCGGCAAAAACGCCACCGCCTACAGCGCGGCCAAAGCGCTCGAAGTCCATCTTGCCCGCTGCATCGCCGCCGAGGGCGGTCCGCTCGGCATCCGCGTGAACAGCGTGCTGCCGGACGCGGTGCTGCAAGGCTCGCAAATCTGGAACAGCGCATGGCGGAATGAGCGGGCGGCCGCGTATGGCATCGAGCCCGACCAGCTCGAAGAATACTACCGCAAACGCACGACGCTGCTCGTGAACATCTATCCGCGCGACATCGCCGAGGCGATCGCGTTCTTCGCGTCGTCGAAGGCGGCGAAGACGACGGGCTGCATGCTGACCGTTGACGGCGGCGTTCCGGCGGCGTTCACCCGATAACGGCAGGTGCATTGGACGAACCAACTTCCATAGACAAGGGAGGGCGTATCCATGTACAAAGCTTTCGGCCACACCCACTGGATCATTCCGGACGGCTACATCCCGGAGACGAGCAGCGGCGCGCTCACCAGCCACGAATCGGTCTGCGTGCTGAACGGATCGTCCGAGGAGGCGTTGCTCAGGTTCACGATCTATTTTGAAGACCGTGATCCGATCGAGGACATTCCGTATGTCGTGCCGGGGCGCCGGACGAAACACATCCGCACGAGTTCGCTCGTAAAGGACGGCCAGCCGATTCCGGCGGGCGTTCCGTATGCGATTGAAGTCCGCAGCGACATTCCGGTCGTCGTGCAGTACAGCAGGATGGATTCGACGCAGGCGGAGAACGCGCTGATGTCGGTCATGGCTTACCCGGTAACTTACCCCGTAAAATAAGGAGGAGCGGCGTATGGATCGAAACATCGAGCAGGCATACGAAGCGGCCAGGACGCTGTATGCGGCGCACGGGATCGACACGGACAAGGCCATCGAGCGCCTTTCGTCCATCAAAATTTCCGTGCACTGCTGGCAAGGCGACGACGTGCAAGGGTTCCTTTTCCGCGGCGGCGAGCTGGGCGGCGGCCTGGCGGTCACCGGCAACTATCCGGGAGCGGCGCGGACGGCGGACGAACTGCGCGCCGACCTCGAGAAGGCTCTGTCGCTCATTCCCGGCAAGCACAAGGTGAACCTCCATGCGATTTACGCCGACACCGACGAGAAAGTGGATCTGGATGCGCTTGAGCCGCGGCATTTTCAGAGCTGGATCGATTGGGCGAAGGATCAGGGGCTCGGCCTCGACTTCAACCCGACGTGCTTCTCCCATCCGATGGCGTCCGACGGCTTCACGCTGAGCCATCCCGATCCGGCCGTCCGCCGATTCTGGATCGACCATTGCAAGGTCTCGCGGAAGATCGGCGCGCACTTCGGCGAGCAGCTCGGGCAGACGACCGTCACGAACGTCTGGATTCCGGACGGGTTCAAGGACGCGCCGGCCGACCGGCTCGCCCCGCGCGTCCGGCTGAAGGAAGCGCTGGATGATGTTTTTGCGGAGAAAATCGACCCCGCGGTCCATCTGGATGCGGTGGAGAGCAAACTGTTCGGCATCGGTTCGGAGGCGTACGTCGTCGGATCGCATGAATTCTACATGGGATACGCCATCCAGCGCGGCACGCTGCTCTGCCTCGACGCGGGCCATTTCCACCCGACCGAGGGCATCGCGGGCAAAATGTCGGCGCTCTCGCTGTTCACGAGCGGCCTGCTGCTCCATGTGAGCCGTCCGATGCGCTGGGACAGCGACCATGTCGTCACGCTCGACGACGAGACGCAGGAGATCGCCCGCGAGCTCGTGCGCTGCGGCCTGCTCGACCGGACGCACATCGGGCTGGATTTCTTCGACGCGAGCATCAACCGCGTGGCCGCCTGGGTCATCGGCACGCGCAGCACGCTGAAAGCGCTGCTCAAGGCGCTGCTCGAGCCGGTGGACCGGCTCAGGCAGGCCGAGCTCGAAGGCGACTATACGACGCGGCTCGCGCTGACGGAGGAGTTCAAGACGTATCCGTTCGGGGCGGTATGGGACTACTACTGCGCGAAAGCGGGCGTGCCCGTGCGCGAGACGTGGCTTGACGAAGTCCGGGCGTACGAGCGGAACGTGCTGGCGAAGCGCGAAGGATAAGGAGGCGGATGCGGCATGGCGGTGCTGGCGTTCGATCTCGGCGCCGGAAGCGGCCGGGCGTTGCTCGGCCGGTTGACGGACAGCCGGATCGCGGTGGAGGAGATACACCGCTTTCCGAACGATCCGGTTGCCGTGGGCGACCGGCTCCATTGGGACATTCTGCGCCTGTACCACGAGATCAAGCAGGGCATGCTGATCGCCGGATGGCGGGACGAGGACATCCGCAGCATCGGGATCGACTCGTGGGCGGTCGACTACGGTCTGCTGGACGCGAACGGCGAGCTGCTCGGCAATCCGTACCATTACCGGGACAGCCGGACCGACGGGATGATGGAGCGGTTGTTCGGACGGGTCAAGGCGGAAGAAATCTTTTCCCGGACAGGAATCCAATTTCTTCCATTCAATACGATCTATCAGCTCTTCGCGATGAAGGAAGCGGACCATGCCGCGCTGCGCGCCGCGCGCCGGTTCCTGATGATTCCCGATCTCATCCGGTATTTCCTGACCGGCGAGGCGGCGAACGAGTTCACGAACGCGACGACGACGCAGCTCTACAATCCGGTGAAGGGCGATTGGGACGAGCGGCTGCTCGAAGCGATCGGCATACCGAAAGACTGGTTCGGTCCCGTCCTCATGCCCGGCGCGTCGGCGGGCGAGCTTCGGCGCACCGTGCAGGCGGAGATCGGACTCGGCGCGGTCCGCGTCGTGACCGTGGCCGAGCACGACACCGGATCGGCGGTGGCGGCCGTGCCGGCGGAGAGCGATTCGTTCGCTTACCTTAGCTGCGGCACCTGGTCGCTGCTCGGCACGGAAATGCCGGAGCCGGTGCTCACGGAGGAAGCGCGCCGGCTCAACTTCACGAACGAAGGCGGCGTTAACGGCACCTATCGGCTCCTCAAGAACATCATGGGGCTATGGATTCTCGAGGAATGCCGCCGCGCCTGGAAGCGGAAAGGCAGGGAGGCGTCCCATGCCGAGCTGCTCGCCCGGGCCGAAGCGGAGCGGCCGTTCGCCGCGCTGATCGATCCTGACGATCCGTCGTTTCTTCCGCCCGGCGACATGCCGGAGCGGGTCAGGGCGTACGCGAGCCGTACGGTCCAGGCGGCGCCGGAGACGGACGGCGCGATCGCGCGCTGCGTCCTCGAGAGCCTCGCGCTGAAATACCGCCATATCTTCGAGCAGACCGAGCGGCTGTCCGGGCGGAAGTTCGACAAGCTGCATATGGTCGGCGGCGGTATCCGGAACAAGCTTCTCTGCCAATGGACGGCAAATGCGATCGGGCGCCCCGTCTGGGCGGGTCCGGCTGAAGGAAGCGCGATCGGCAATCTTGCGGTACAATGGATCGCGTCGGGAGATCTCGCGGACATCCGCGAGGCGAGAAAGGTGATCCGGGATTCCTTCCCCGTAACGGTGTACGAGCCTGAATCGGGTTCGGCTGCCGCCTGGGAGGAAGCGTACGGACGCAGTGTCGCCCTGTGGGCGCGCGGCGCGGCGGAATGAGCGACCGCGCTTCGTCCTGTGGGCATGCGGCGAATGACGGTTGGCGCTGTGCCCAACCGACGCGGATTGCCGCGGCACATCTGAACGCTTATGCAAACGGGATGGTGAACATCATGCTGGCAGCGGAACGGCAGGAATATATCGTGCGGGTGGTGAACGAGCGCGGCAGCGCGCGCGTCTCCGAACTGGCGGAATTGTGCGGCGTGACGGAGGAGACGATCCGCCGCGATCTCGACCGGCTCGAGGAAGCGGGGAGGCTCCGGCGTTCGCACGGCGGCGCCGTCAGTCTGCGGGATGCGGATCCGTCCGGCGGGCCGCAAGAGATTCCGTATTATGAGCGCGAAGTTACCCGCGCCGAGGAGAAGCGTCGGATCGCGGAGGAAGCGGTGCGGCATATCCTTCCGGGAGAACGCATCTTGCTGGACGGCAGCTCGACGGCGTGGTATGTGGCGCGCATTCTGCCGGATATTCCGCTGACCGTGCTGACGAACTCGGTCAAGGCGGCGGCGGAGCTCGGCGGCAAGGAGCGGATCGAGGTGCTGATGACAGGCGGCCTCTTGTCGCACCGCTCGCTGTCGTTCGTCGGACCGCTCGCCGAGCGGGCCCTGGACGATTTCCATGTCGAGAAGGCGTTCCTGTCCTGCAAAGGCATTCATCTCGAGCGCGGCATCAGCGAATCGACCGGTCTGCAGGCGCAGATCAAACGGAAGATGGCCGAAATTTCGGACCATGTGTATTTGCTGGCGGACGCCAGCAAGTTTGGCGTGCAGGCGTTCGCGCGGGCGCTCGATCTGGGCGCCGTGAAGACGATCATTACGGACCGCGGGCTTGACGAAGCGACCGCCGAAACGTACCGCGCGCTCGGCATCGAGGTCATGGCCGTATAGCCGGGAGGTACGCGATTTGAAGATCTCATTGTTCATCACATGTATTTGCGACGCGATGTTCCCGGACGTCGGCGAGGCGATGGTCCGGCTGCTTAAGCGGCAGGGGATCCGGGTCGACTTTCCGGAAGGGCAGACGTGCTGCGGCCAGCCGGCGTTCAACTCGGGCTATTGGGGCGATGCCCGGAAGGCGGCGCGCACGACGCTGGACGCGTTCGACGACAGCGATTTTGTCATCGCCCCTTCGGGTTCGTGCGTCTACATGCTCCACCACTACCGGGAGCTGTTCAAGGACGATCTCCGGCGTCTGGAGCAGGCTGAGCGGCTCGCGGCGAAGACGTACGAATTTACGCAGTTTTTCGTCCAGGTGCTTGGCGTGCGCGATCTCGGGGCCTATTTTCCGCACAAGGTGACGTATCATCCGTCCTGCCACGGCAGCCGGCTGCTCGGCGTGAAGGACGAGCCGCTCGAACTGCTCTCCGCGGTGCGCGGCCTTGAATTCGTGCCGCTGCCGATGGCCGAGGACTGCTGCGGATTCGGCGGCACTTTCGCCGTGAAGATGGCGGACATTTCGGGCGCGATGGTCGCCGAGAAAGCGGAGCATGTCACGGAGACGGAAGCGGAAGTGCTGACCGGGCTCGACATGGGCTGCCTGATGAACATCGGGGGCCATCTCCGCCGCAAGGGCGCAAGCGTCCGCGTCATGCATCTGGCGGAACTGCTCGCCGAGGGGGTGGAGCGCGCATGAGTCTGGATTCTCACGGCACGGTGAAAGATAGGGCGGAAGCGGCGCTGGAGGATGATTTTCTCCGCCAGGCCGTCCGCTTCACGACGGAGCGCCTCCGCGCGGGCCGGCGACAGGCGGCCGAGGAGCACGGGAACTGGGAAGCATGGCGCGAGCGCGGACGGCAGATCCGGCTGCACACGATCGCGCATCTGGACTATTATTTGAACCTGTTCGCGGAGAACGCGCGGGCGAACGGCGCGCAGGTGCATTTCGCCCGGACGGCGGACGAGGCGGTGCGCATCGTGCAGACAATCGTCCGCCGCGTTAAGGCGAAGACCGTCGTCAAGTCGAAGTCGATGGTGACCGAGGAGCTGCACTTAAACCAGGCGCTGGGGGAGATCGGCGTCAAGGCGATCGAGACGGACCTCGGCGAATACATCATCCAGCTCGCGGGCGAAGCGCCGTCGCACATCATCATTCCGGCCATCCACAAAAACAAAGGGCAAATCGCGGAACTGTTGTCGGAGGAAGCGGGAGAGCGGCTTCCGCCCGATACGAAAGTGCTGGCGGGGTTTGCGCGCAAGCGGCTGCGGGAGGAGTTTCTCGGGGCGGACATCGGCATGACCGGCTGCAATTTCGCGGTGGCGGAGACGGGTTCGATCTGCATTTTCGAGAATGAAGGGAACGCGCGGATGGTGTCGACCGTGCCGAAGGTGCAGATCACGCTGATGGGGATGGAGCGGATCGTGCCGTCCTGGGCGGATCTCGAAGTGATGGCGACGCTTCTGCCGCGTTCGGCGACCGGCCAGAAGCTGACGGTCTACCTGTCCGGCATCAGCGGTCCGCGGCGCCCGGAAGACGCCGACGGTCCGGAGGAACTGCACATCGTCATCGTCGACAACGGGCGGTCGAACCAGCTCGGCGATCCGGAGTTTCAGGAGCTTCTGAACTGCATCCGCTGCGGCGCCTGCCTGAACGTCTGCCCGGTCTACCGGCACATCGGCGGCCACGCCTACGGCGGCACGTACAGCGGGCCGATCGGCGCGGTGCTGACGCCGGCGCTCAAGGCAAACGTCGCGGAATGGGACGACATCGCGAACGCGTCCAGCCTGTGCGGCGCGTGCTGGGAAGCCTGCCCGGTGAAAATTCCGCTTCACGACATGCTCGTCTTCCTGCGGCGGCGCAAGGCCGAAAGCCCGCATCGCGACATGGCCGAAGCGGCGGCGATGAAGGCGTACGGCCTCACGATGGCGAAGCCGGGGCGGCTCTCCGCCGCCCTGAAGCTGGCGAGGTTCGGCCAGCGGTTCGTCGGGCGGGACGGCGAAATTCGCGCGCGGATCGGCCCGCTGGGTGGGTGGATCAAGCATCGGGCGCTGCCGATGGTGCCGAACGAGTCGTTCCGCGACCGGTGGAAGACGTTGCATACGGGCGAGGCGAAGCCGCTCGACCCGGCCGTGGAGGAGCGGCTGCGCGCGGTGCTGGCGGAGCGCGCCGGGGGCGGCCATGCGGCCGGGGCCGCGGCGGATGGCCTTGCCGCGCAAGCGGGCGTGCAGCCTGCGGCGCATGGTCAGGCGCCAGATCCGGCTCAAACACAAGAGCAGGCTCAGGCTCAGGCGCATGCCGTGACTCGGGCGGAATCGCCGGAGCCGTCGCCGATGCCGGACGACCAGCGCGCCATGCTCGGGCATATCGCGGCGAAGCTGGGCCGCCCGCCGCGGACGGCGCCGGCGGGACGGGCGCATCGCGGCGCGCCGGATTTCTGGCGCGCGTTCGCGCTGCCGCCGGAGGAGCGCCGCGAGCGGTTTGCCGCCAATTTCCAGGCGGCCGGCGGCCACGTTGCGAGCGTGCCCGATCTGCACGCGGCATCGCGCTACATCGCGGAGCAGGCGGCCGCGCGCGGCGCATCCCGGCTGCTCATGCAGGATGCGCCGGAGCTGGCCGGCCTCAAGTTGGACAGCGCGATGCCGGACGCGTGCATAAGCGTCTGGAACCGCGATCCCGATACGGACTGGATCGCGGAGGCCGCCGGGGCGGACGCGGGCATCGTGCTCGCCGACTATGCCGCGGCTTACACGGGCACCGTCGCGCTCCTCTCTTCCGGGGAGCGCGGCCGGTCCGTCAGCCTGCTGCCTCCCGTGCTGTTCATCGTGCTCCCGGCAGACCGGCTCCGCACGCGGCTGGGCGAGATTTTCGCCGGATTCGACGAAGGCGGACGAAGCGCCATGCCGGCGGGCGTCCACCTCGTCTCCGGCCCGAGCCGCTCGGCCGACATCGAGAACGATCTGACGATCGGCGTGCACGGGCCGGGCGACGTCCACGTCATCATCGTCGGGTGAGACGGGCATCGGTGACGGCGGAAGGCAAGGCATTCGGCGGCGTCTCCACCGAATAGGATTCGTTGCCGCGGCGAACGCTAACGGCTAGGCAATCGAATGCTTCTCAGGGGAGGTGCGCGGCATGAAGCGCAGGGCAGCGGCAATCGCCGCGCTGGCCGCCGGCGCGATGATGCTCGCCGGATGCGCGGAGACGCAGGGCGATGTCGGCAACCGCAACATTGTGGAGAAGAGAATCCTCAAAGACGGCAACGGCAACCTCGTCCTCGACCGGCGTTTCGCGAACGACCAGTTGAACGAGCAGAACCGGGTGTACGGCAGACGGCTCAACAGCAATAACCTGATCGGCAGCCATCAGAATTACCGGATGGAAGCGAGCCAGGACATTGCCGACCGGATCCGGAAAGCGGAAGGCTTGAGCGACGTCTACGTCATTCTGACCGACCGCAACGCCTATGTCGCCGTTAGCGGGCGGATCGACGCGGGCGACCGGCTGCGGCGCGGAGCCGCGGGCACAGGCGGACTTCCGGGCTCGCGGACGAGCTCGCGCGCCGGACTGAACCATCGGGCCGGGAGCGCAGTCGGCGGCAAAGGCAAATCCGGCGGCACGCTCGAAGAGCGGATCGCCCGGCATGTGAAGGAGATGGCGCCGCAGATCGAGCGCGTCTACGTGTCCGAGGAGCCGGATTTCGTGAGCCGGATGAGCGAATACGTTCAGACGGCGCGCCGCGGCGAGCCGATCCAGGGGTTCATCGCCCAGTTCAACGCGCTGGTGGAACGGCTGTTCCCCGCGGAGTCGGGCATCCGCATCAGCCGAACCGGCAAAGCCGGCATATACGATTGATGCGAACGGCCGATCAGGTTGAGCCTGATCGGCCGTCATGCTGCCCGCTAGTTCTCCGCCTGCGCCGGCTGCGGCTCGAGCCGCTCCAGCGGCTTCATCGCAGGCCCTTCCACAACGTTGCCTTTGAAGTCGAATCGGGAACCGTGGCACGGGCAGTCCCATGTCCGTTCACCGGGGTTCCATTTCACTTCGCAGCCCATATGGGTGCAGGTGGTGTCCACAAGGTGCAGCTCGCCATGCTGGTCCAGGTAGGCGCCCGCGCGCTTGCCGTTCAGCTCGACGACGGCGCCTTCGTCCGGCGCGAGCGATTCGGGCGTGCGCCCGGGCATCTCCAGCTTGCCGGCGATGAGCGAACCCGCGACCTTCGCGTTCGTGCTGACCAGCGTGCGCAGGTCCGGATCGGCGTGAAAACGGGCCGGCGCGAACAGCTCCGCATAGCGGTTCCCGCGTCCGAGGGCCAGATCCGCGATCAGCATGGCGGCGGCGGTGCCGCCTGTCATCCCCCATTTGCGGTAGCCGGTCGCGACGAGCACGATCGGCTTGTCCTTATCCGGCGGGCCGACGTACGGCAACTTGTCGGTCGCAATGATATCCTGCGCGGACCAACGGTACGCGACCGATTCGGCGCCGAACAGCCGCTCGCCGAATTCGGCCAGCACGGTGTAGCGCCGCTCCGCATCGTCCGCCATGCCGATGCGATGATTCTCGCCGCCGACCAGCACGAGCGGCTGGTCCGGGCTGCCCGCCAGGCGCAGGGAGCGGCGCGGCTCGTCGGCGCTGATGTACATGCCGCCGGGATACGGCTGCTTCGGCCGGATCGCGACGACGTACGACCGGTCGATGTGCAGCCGCGCGAACAGCCCTCCGGTCTTGTCAATGAACGGATAGTGGCTGGCCGCCACGACGGCGTTGCAGCGGACCTTGCGTCCGCCCGCCGTCCGCACGACCGGGCGGCTGCCGCTTGTATCGACGCCATCGGCCGTCGTATTCTCGTGGACGCGGACGCCGAGCCGCACAGCTTCGTCGAGCAGCCGGCGCATGTAGCGCAGCGGATGGAATCGCGCCTGCTTCCGCATGACGAGCGCCGCCGCCGCGTCCACGGACACCGGAAGCTCCGCGACCAGCTCGCCTTCGATGCCGAGGGCGTCGTAGGCGCGCAACTCTTTCTCCAGCTTTTCCACCGACCGATTGTCCGTCACATAGACGTACGCGTCTTCCTCCGCCCAGTCGCAGTCGATGTTCCACTCCCGCACCCTTCCCTGGATGAAGGCCATCGCGTCCCGGTTCGCTTCATAATACAGCTTCGCCTTCTCATGGCCGAAATGGGCGATCAGCTCGTCGTAGATGAGATGGTGCTGCGCCGTCACCTTGGCCGTCGTATGTCCCGTCGTGCCCTGCAGCACGCGCCCCGCCTCGAGCACGACGACGCGCGCGCCTTCCTTCGCCAGCAACCACGCGGCCGTCAGCCCCGTAATGCCGGCGCCGACGATCGCGACATCGGCGTCCGCGTCTTCCTCAAGCGGCCCGAACTCCGGCATCGGCTCGGATTCGATCCAATACGACATGGCGGTCTCCGGCAACCCGGCGTTTCCTCCCGTCATTCCTGCGCCAGCCTCCTTCGCTTGTCCCTGTGAAAAGGGCATTCGTGCATGTGCAGGGATAGTTTCTCTTGTCCCCGCCAACTTCATTCCGTACAACCGGGACGGACCGGCGCAGGAGAGAAGGAATGCACGTCCTGGGATGGATCGGCACAGAGAGAAGGGACATCACGGCCCGAGATCGACAGGCGCAGGAGAGAAGGAACTTCACGTCCGGGTTGGACCGGCGAAGAGCAGGATTGCACGTCCGGGACGAATCTGCGCAGGCGCGAAGGCCTGCACGTGCGTGAACCACAGGTTACAGCCCGCCAGACGGCGCTACAGCTCCACCTCCCGAGACTCCGCCCGGACAAAGGCTTCCCCGTCCCAGCGAAAGACGCGCTCGACCCACACCTGTTTCGAATTCTCGTAATGCACACATTTGAAGGACATGGAGTCGATCTTTTCCAGTTTGAGGGAATGTCCCGAATGCATGCTGATGAACAACGCCGAGTGGTCCCGGATCGGAAGCTCCTCGATATCGCCGTTTTCTCTCAACGTGAACAGCCTGTAATCCCAGCCGTTGCCGGAAGCGTATTGCCCGATCGTGAAGTCGATATCCCCGTCACCGTTGTAATCGTCGAACTCAAGCTGAAAATGCGACATGAAGATCAACGGTCCATGATAATATCGGCTCAAATCGGTTTGCGCTTTCACATTGCCATACTCGTCGGCAAGTTCGATGGAGTAATCGCCTTCCCACACGGTTCCGCGGATCGGTCCCGGGGACCAGTCTTCATAATACTTGCCGCGAACCAGCTTCAGTCTCAAATATTGCGGCTTGCCGTTAACAAAGTTCAGATTGTTGTCGGAGATCGTCATGGGAGACTCGACGGCGATCGGATCGCCGGCGTCCGTCTGATTGCCGTTTTGGCCGGAAGAACAGGCGAGCAGCGTCATGCCCAGCGTCAGAACGGTTGCGTATGCGCGAATGCTTTTTCTCAAAATATCGACCCTCCCAAAAAAATGACAGGGAGCACCCCGTTAAGGCGCTCCCCGATGATTCTCGTGAATGTTTCAGTTCCGTTTGGCCGCCACAAGCGGAGGAGCGGAGGACAGCCGGGCCACGAGCTCGGTGTCCACCCTGATTTTGCTTTTCACGCGCATTTCCGAATTGATCGACTCGATGACGAGGTCGACGGCCAGACGGGCCAGCCGCTCCTTGTCCACGTGAACGGTCGTGAGTTCCGGCGAGACGATGATCGCTTCCGAAATGTTGTCGAATCCGACGACCGACACGTCTTCCGGGACGCGGTATTCCAGCTCGGTGAGCGTCTTGATCGCGCTGATCGCGATGTAGTCGCATTCGCAGAAGAAGGCTGTCGGCATTTTGTGTCCGGCGGCGAGGAAAGACTGGAGCTGATCCTTGAGCGCGTCCTGCGAGGACAGGATCGTCGGCGCGACCGAGAAAATACGGTTATCGCTCAGCTTGCGGCCCTTCTCCCGGAGCGCGGCGGTGAAGCCCTTCATCCGTTCCTCGAAGTTGTGGATCTTGATGTTCGAAGCGATGTAGCCGATGTCCGTATGGCCGAGCTCGCACAGATGGATGCCCGCCTGGTAGGCGCCCATCACGTTGTTGATTTCCACGAAATGCAGCGGCAGCGTGTCGCAGCCCGTGTCCAGCACGACAAGCGAATGAGGCAGCTTCGCCGTGACGGCGGCGATCTGCTCCCGGCTGAGGTTGGTGCCGAGCAGAATGACGCCGTCCTTGTGCGGCGCCTTCGCCAGCGCGCCGATGTCCCGCTCGAAGTTGTTCATGTCGACGGCGGAGAAAAGCAGCGAATAGCCGTGATACCGGCAACGTTCCTCGATATGGTAAATGAGTTCGCGGAAAAACGGCTGCTGATAGTATTGCTCCAGCACGATGCCGGAGTTGACGAACACCAGAAACGTCAGCGATTTCGTCCGCGCGTCCGCGTTCAGTGAACGGCTCTTGAGCTGATAGTTGTGCTCTTTCGCGATCTGGAAAATGCGCTGCCGCGTCTCCGGGCTGATGCCGGGTTTTCCGTTCAGTGCAAGGGAGACGGCCGACTTGGACACGCCCGCCAGCCTCGCAATATCCTCCATCTTCATCGATGAATGAACGCCCCATTTCCGTATGGTTGAGCAAGTTTAGTTTACTTGATTCATGCAAAATTTGCAACATGGCAAGTGTTCACTAAATTACAGCGTATACATGCTAAATATGTTCAATAATTTAATAAAAACGACTAAATTATCGTTGACCTTCACAAAATTCACGCCTAAAATAAACTCAAAGATGTTAAACCTCCTGTCAACACGAAATTTGAAGTTTACTAAAAAGGAGTGTAAACATGAGCAAAATCAAACTTGGGTTCGCCCCGACCCGCCGTTTTGTGTTCAGCGCGGAAGATGCATTCAAGTACAAGGAAGCGATTCGCCGGAAGATCGACTCGTTCGGGTTGCCGATCGACATCGTCGACCTCGAAGGACTGAACGACGAAGGGCTGCTCTACAACGATCTCGCGGGCGCCGGACAGGTCATCGAACGGTTCAAAAAAGAAGACGTGGACGCGGTGTTCTTTCCCCACTGCAACTTCGGCACGGAAGACTCGGTCGCGAGGGTGGCGAAGGCGCTGGGTAAACCGGTTCTGCTCTGGGGCCCCCGCGACGAGGCGCCGCTCGAGGACGGCATGCGGCTGCGCGACACGCAATGCGGCCTTTTCGCGACGGGCAAGGTGCTGCGCCGCTTCAACGTGCCGTTCACGTACGTCACGAACTGCCGGGTCGATGACCCGGTGTTCGAGCGCGGCTTCACCAACTTCATCGCCGCCGCCAACGTGGTGCGCGATTTCCGGCGGCTGCGCATCCTGCAGATCGGCCCGCGCCCGGCCTCGTTCTGGACGGTCATCTGCAACGAAGGCGAGCTGCTCGAACGGTTCGGCATCGAGATCCATCCGATCACGCTGATCGACATCCGCCGCGCGGCCGAGCGCGTGCAGAAGAAAGGCGGCAGCGACCTCGACGAGGCGGTCGGCTACATCAAGTCGCATCTCGACTGGTCGGAGGTGTCGGAGGACGACGTCAAGCGCATCGCCGCGCTCAAGGTCGCGATGCGGAATTACGCGCGGGAGACGGGCAGCACGGCGATCGCGATCCAGTGCTGGTCCGCGCTGCAGGACGCGATGGGCATCATGCCGTGTCTCGCCAACGCGATTCTGACGGATGAGCAGATTCCGGTCACTTGTGAGACGGACATCCACGGCGCGATCACGTCCGTCATGGTCCAGGCGGCGACGCTGGGCCAGCTGCCCACGTTCTTCGCCGACCTGACGATCCGCCATCCGGAGAACGAGAACGGCGAGCTCTTGTTCCACTGCGGCAACTTCCCGGTATCGCTCAGCGTGGAAGAGAAGCCGAAGCTGCGCAGACATTTCCTGTTCGACGACCATTCGCCGGGCACGCACGAAGGCGAGATCAAGGGCGGCAGCATGACGCTCGCGCGCTTCGACGGCGACCATGGCGAGTATCAGCTGTTCCTCGGGCGCGCCCGCGGCAGCGAAGGTCCGTTCACGCGCGGTTCGTACGTCTGGGTGGAAGTGAACGATTGGCCGCTCTGGGAAGAGAAACTGGTCACCGGGCCTTATATCCATCATATCGTGGGCATTCATGCGAACGTCATCCCGGCGTTGTACGAGGCATGCAAGTACATTCCGGGTCTTGCGCCCGATCCCGTCGATCCGACGGAAGCGGAAATCCAGGCATGGCTCAGAGGCTCGGATCTGAACAAGCGGGCTGAATGAGGAGGAGCCCATGGACATCATCGATCTGAAAATCAAGGCGACGCAGATCCGGATGGACCTGCTGCGCATGATCCACCGCGCGAAGGCGGGCCATACCGGCGGATCGCTGAGCAACACGGACATTCTGACCGCCCTGTATTACCGGGTCATGCGGATCAATCCGGCCGATCCGAAATGGCCGGACCGCGACCGGTTCATCGCGAGCAAGGGCCACGCGGTCGAGTCGCTCTGGTGCATTCTGGCCGATCTCGGCTTTTTTCCGAAGGAAGAGCTGGACACGTTCTGTCAGTTCGGCACCCGGCTCATCGGCCATCCGAACAACAAGGTGCCGGGCGTCGAGATGAACACGGGCGCGCTCGGCCACGGGTTGTCGATCGCGGTCGGGATGGCGCTCGCGGCGAAGCGGGACGGCCGGGACTACCGCGTGTTTTGCCTGATGGGTGACGGCGAGCAGGCCGAAGGCTCGGTCTGGGAGGCGGCGATGGCCGGCGCCCATTACGGGCTGGACAATCTCGTCGGCATCATCGACCGGAACGGGCTGCAGATCAGCGGCCCGACCGAGGACGTGATGGCCATTGAACCGCTCGATGCGAAATGGGAGGCGTTCGGCTGGCACGTCGTTTCGGTGGACGGCCACGACATGGACGCGCTGGTCAGCGTGCTGGAATCGGCGCCCGAAGCGCGGGGCAAGCCGACGCTCGTGCTGGCGCGAACGGTGAAAGCGCGGGGCGTCTCCTTCGCCGAGAACGTCCCCGGCTGGCATCACAAAGTGCCGAACGACGAGGAGCTGCGGCGGGCGCTGGCGGAGCTGGCGGCTTATGAAGAACTGCTGCAGCGGGAAGGAGGCCGAGCCCGCGCATGATGAGCACGATTCCGAACCGGCAGATGATTTGCGAGACGCTGATGGAGCTGGCGAAGGACGACCGGGACATCATGGTGCTGGCGAGCGACTCCCGGGGTTCGGCCCTGATGGGGCCGTTCGCCAGGGCATACCCCGAGCAGTTCGTCGAGGTGGGCATCGCCGAGCAGAACATCGTCGGCATCGCGGCGGGTCTGGCGCACAGCGGCAAGAAGCCTTTCGTCACCTCGCCCGCCTGCTTCCTGAGCATGCGCAGCATCGAGCAGATCAAGGTGGACGCCGCCTACTCGCAGACCAACGTCAAGCTGGTCGGCATCAGCGGCGGCATCAGCTACGGCGCGCTCGGCATGTCGCACCATTCGCTGCAGGACATCGCCGTCATGCGGGCGATTCCGGGCATCGCCGTCATTCTGCCCGCCGACCGGCACGAGACGAAGCGGATGACGGAAGCGCTCGTCCGCCACGAAGGCCCCGTCTACATCCGCGTCGGCCGCAATCCGGTGGAAGACGTCTATGACGAAGCCGACGACGGCGAATTCGTCATCGGCAAGGCGGTGACGATGCGCGAAGGCGGCGATCTTGCGATCATCGCGGCGGGCGAGACGGTGCGCGTCGCCCTCGACACGGAGGCGCTGCTGCGCGAGATGGGCGTGTCCTGCCGCGTGCTGAACATGCACACGATCAAGCCGCTGGATGCGGAAGCGGTGCTGCGCGCCGCCCGCGAGACGGGGCGCATCATCACCGTGGAGGAGCACAGCGTCCACGGCGGCCTCGGCGCGGCGGTGGCGGAGACCGTAATCCAGCACCATCCGGTGCCGATGCGGATTTTCGGCATCCCGGACGAACCGGCGATCGCCGGCAAGACGGCGGAGGTGTTCCGCCATTACGGCATCAGCGCGGAAACCATCGCCGATGCGGCGCTCCGGCTGATCGGCCGGAAGCGATAGGAGCTGGCGGCGATGAGCAGGGACTATTTGCTGGCGATCGATCAGAGCACATCCGGCACGAAGGCGCTCGTCATCGACCGCTCCGGGGCGATCGCCGCGCGAAGCGAAGCCGGGCACCGGCAATATTATCCCGCCCCGGGATGGGTGGAGCACGATCCGCTCGAGATTTACGCGAATGTGATCCGGGTTGCCCGGGAGGCGCTCGGCAAGGCGGGGATCGAAGCCCGGCGGCTGGCGGCGCTGACGATCACGAACCAGCGGGAGACGGCGGTCCTGTGGGACCGGACGACCGGCCAGCCGGTCCACAACGCGATCGTCTGGCAATGCCAGCGGACGAGCGGCCATTGCGCGCGGCTGAGGGCGGAAGGGCACGAGCCGTCGGTGCGGGCGAAAACCGGGCTCATGCTCGATCCGTACTTCTCCGTGACGAAATGGAGCTGGATGCTGGAGCATGCGGACGGGGCGAAGGAGAAGCTTGCCGACGGGAAGCTGCTCGCCGGCACGATCGACAGTTGGCTGATCTGGAAGCTGACCGGCGGGCGGACGCACGCCACCGATTACACGAACGCGAGCCGCACCAGCCTGTACAACATTTACGCGCTGGACTGGGACGACGAGCTGTGCGCCTTGTTCGGCGTGCCGCGGGAACTGCTGCCGGAAGTAAGGTCGTCGGACGATCTGTTCGGCTGCACCGAAGAGCCGGAGCTGTGGGACGATCGGGTGCCGATCACGGGGATTATTGGCGATTCCCAGGCGGCGCTGTTCGGCCAGATGTGCCATGAGCCGGGGATGGCGAAGGCGACCTACGGCACGGGCACGTCGGTGCTGATGAACATCGGTCCGAAGCCGATGTCGCCGGGAGGCGGCCTCGTCACCGCCATCGCCTGGGGCAGGGGCGGCGCCGTCACTTACGCGCTCGAGGGCGTCATCCGGACGAGCGGCGACACGATCAAATGGGTGCGCGACAATCTCGGCCTGTTCCGCTCGTTCGGGGAAATGGAGGAGCTTCTGAAGCAGGCGCCGGACAACGAAGGCGTCTATCTGGTGCCCGCGTTCGTTGGCCTCGGCGCGCCCCATTGGGCGCCGGACGCGCGGGCGGCGATCACGGGGATGTCGCGGTCGACGGGCCGGGAGCACATCGTCCGCGCCGCGCTGGAGAGCATCGCGTACCAGGTGCATGACGCCGTCGACTTCATGCGGCGGGAATCCGGCGTCGCGCTGACCGAGCTTCGCGCCGACGGCGGCGCGTCGCGGAACGCGACGCTGATGCAGTTCCAGGCCGATCTGCTGGGGAGCGCCGTCACCGCGTCGGAGATCGCCGAACTGTCGGCCATGGGCTCCGCCTATCTGGGCGGACTTGGCGCGGGTCTCTGGCCTTCCGTGGAGCGGCTGCCCGGCGGCGGCGCCGGCTGCCGGTTCGAGCCGAAGATGGAGGCGGCGGAGCGGGAGCGCCTGCTCGAAGGCTGGCGGAAGGCCGTGCGCGGCGTTCTGGAAGATTGATCCATGCGCGGCAACGAATAACTTGACAATTCACCGGGTTGGCGTGAACATCATGGCAAGGCCGTGCATCGGGACCTCCGCATGCACGGCCTCTTTGTAAATCATTCCCGTAAGGGGGCGCCTTGGTTTCGTCGAAGCGAATCGGAAACGGAGGGTGGATGAGATGAAAAAGAATCTGGAACAGGCTCTCATACATGGAAAAACTGTTTCTTCTCTTCGCGGCCATCGGCAGCATCCCCGCGCTGATTATCGGCATGAACGCCTACAGGATGTCGGCGCAAATGCTGGAAACCCAGGGCGAACGGGATCTTCAGGTGATCGCGAATCAATTGATGGGTTCCATCGAAAGGCAAATCAGCGACTTCGACCGCTTTACGTTGCTGCCCTATTTTACTCCCGAAACCTTTGAATTTTTGAAAACGCCTCTTCCCGTCGAAGATTGGGATTACGCCCAGGTGAATGCGCAGAAAAAGCTGCTTCGCCTCATGAGCGCCTATCCGTCCATCCACTCCTCCATCCGGGGGATGGTGCTTTATGACATGAACGGCAGGGGCAGCGGATACCAAATCAGCGGGACGTCGCAGATCAACAAAGATCTGTCGGTCTTTGAGGAGCACTGGTATATGGAGGCGCTGAAAGGCAAGGGGAGATTCAACGTCACCGGTGTGCATGAAGTCCGTCATTTCACCCAGGACTCCTTCCCGGCCATTACCGGCGCCAGAACCATCGTGGATGACAAGTTGAACCCGCTGGCGGTTCTGGCGATCCACATTTCTCCGGAATTCATCAGCAAGATCGTCAGGGCGACCGAGCTTGAGGACGCCTTTATCGCGGTTACAGACGCGGACGGGCAACCGGTCTATCTGTCCGGGAATGCGTCGGCTGAAGATTTGCCGTACCTGGCGGCCCAGGCGGCCAATGGAACCTGGGAACTCAAGGACCGGAATTTCAGCGGTGTCACCGAACGCAGTGATTACCTGGGCTGGACGCTCCATCTGGGACAGGACCGTGACGAACTGTTCCAGGGTATCTACGCGTTTAGGAGATTCACCTTCGCCACGGCGGTTGTGCTCATTCTGGCCGCGGCCTTCGTCTCTTTCTGGCTGGCGAAGGGGTTGTCCACGCCCATCCGGAGACTGATCCGGGTCATGCGGGAAGTGGAGCTCGGCAATTTCACCGCTCCGGCTATTTTGAAGCAGAAGGATGAAATCGGCCAGTTGTATCTCAACTTTTCCCGGATGGTCAAACGGATCGAGGAAATGGTCCAGTCGATCGGGGAGAAGGAGCGGCAGAAACGGCGCGCCGAACTGTACGCGCAGCGAGCCCGCATCCAGCCCCATTTTCTGTACAACACGCTGAATTCCATCCGCATGCTGGCGATCCTCCAGCAGAACAACCAGATCGCGAAGCTGATCCAGTCCCTCAACAAGCTGCTCAGGGCGATCATCCAGTACAACGATGATTTGGTTTCCTTGCGGGAGGAAATTGAATTGCTGCGCAGTTATGCTGAACTGATGGAATTGCGCTACACGAACCTGTTCGTCATCCGCTGGAACATTCTGGAGGAAGTCATGAACGCCAGCACGCCGCCGATGCTGCTGCAGCCCGTTCTGGAGAACGCCGTTTTCCACGCCTCCAACGGGTTGAAACGGGAGCTGAACATCACCGTGTCCGCCCACCTGGGCAGCGACCGGGTGCTCAACATCGAAGTGGCGGACGACGGGATCGGCATGACCGACGCGCAGATGGCGAGCCTGCTGGATGACCGGAACGAGGACAGCCACGTGGGACTGAGGAATGTCAACGAACGCATCCGGCTCCGATTCGGCATGCCATACGGCGTATCGCTGGCCAGACCGGCCGGTCCGGGCACGTGCGTACGGATCCGGATGCCTTATCAACCGATTGGCCAAGGGAGGGATTCGCGTGTGGAACTTGATGGTCGTGGAGGATGAACCGATCGTCCGCATGGGACTGCGCTACATGATCAACTGGGAAAACCTGAACGTCTGCTGGAAGGCGGAAGCGTCCAACGGCGAAGAAGCGCTGCGAATTCTGGACAGGGAGGACATTCACATCGTCATGACCGACATCCGCATGCCGGGCGTGGACGGACTTGCGCTGGCGGATGAAATCAAAAAACGGAATGACGCGGTCGCCGTCATCTTTCTGAGCAGTTATGACAACTTTCCTATGTCAAGGAAGCGATTCGCCTCGGCGCCGTCAACTATCTGCACAAGCCGACGATGGATGAACGGGAAGTGGTGGAGACGCTGCAAAAAGCGGTGGGACAGTTGGAGCGGACGGTCAGATGCCAACCTCCCCATCTGGCGGAGGAGAAACTCAACGCTTTCCTGTTATCGCTTCTGGACCGATACACCTATCCGTCACGCATCCTCGTGCCCGAGCTCACGGAAGAACCGTACCACAGCAAGGGGGTCTGGCTGACCGCTTTCCGGGTCAGGGACGACGCGGCCAGCGGCGTGGATGAGATCGATTCGATGCGGTTTCTGTCCGTCCGCTACATGATTGACGAATACACGTCCAGGGATTGGGGAGGCTTCGTCTTTCACCGCAATCACCGGGAAATCATCTGGCTTGCGCCGGCCGCCGCCAGGACTGGCGTGGAAGGGAAGGAAGCGCGGGAAGCCTGCGTGGACAAACTGCGGCAACGGGTGTTCGTTTTGCTGAACGTGCCCCTCGTTATTTCCAGCAGTTCGGTTTACGCGAGGCTCGACCAAATTCCCGACGCGTATCTGGAAGCCCAGATGAACTGTCCAGCCGACCAGCAATTTCACTCGCTGCACGTCCGCCTGGCCAAGGAATTCGTGGACAGGCATCTGCTGGAGGATGTGTCGCTCGCGAAGGTGGCCGGGGAAATCGCGATCAGTCCGAGTTATCTGAGCCGCATCTTCCTCAAGGAAGTAGGGGAAAGTTTCAGCGACTACGTCATCCGCAACAAGACCGAATATTCCAAGAAACTGCTCAGGGAAACGAACCTGAAAGTCTATGAAATCGCCGAAAAGCTGGGGTACATGAACCCCCACTATTTCAGCAAGCTGTTCAAGGAACGCGTCGGGATGACCCCGCTCGAGTATCGCAACCAGTAGCCGGCCGTGCAAAAAAATATAGGAAATGTCAAAACATCATCCTTCCGTCCGCAAATCCGCCCGGAGAAGAAGTCAAATAAGCGTACAAAATGGCTGCTCCGGTTTCTGTATCCGCCCGGCCGACCCCGGTATAGTTGGAGTCAGAAGAACAGGCATGCCGCTTGCACGCCCGTTTTTCAACCATCATTCAGCATTGGAGGGTCAAAAAAGATGAGAAACATGCGCAAGTTGTCGCCGCTGCTTCTCGTTTTCTGCCTGGCATTCCTGGCGGCTTGCGGCGGAGGCAACAATTCTTCCGGAAGCACGCCGAGCACCGGCGGAACCGGCAACAACACGGATTCCGGGGGCCGGTTGAACGACCAGGGCTCGTCTTCCGGCGACAAGGTCGCCATCTCCTTCTGGGGAATCGATGGGATATCGTCGTATGTGGAGCCGATCATCAAGGAATTCGAACAGGAGAATCCCGATGTCTCCGTCGAGATCAGTTGGTTCAGCACAGACGCGATCAAAGAGTCGCTCAAGGTGGCGGCTTCTTCGCGGACGCTTCCCGACGTCTGGTTTAACTGGGGCGGCTCCTTTGCATCGTTCTATTCGGCAAACGGCCTGGCCATGGATCTGACGCAAGTCGCCACGGACCACAACTGGACCGGCATCTACAATCCGGCGGCCATAGAGTTGGCCAAATACGACGGAAAGATCTACAGTGTGCCCTTCCATCTCGCGTCTCTAGGCGTCTTCGTCAAAAAAGATCTCTACGAGCAATATGGTCTGCAAGCGCCAAAGACATTGGCGGAATTGGAAAATCACATGGCGATCATGCATGAGAACGGCATCACTCCCCTGCCGGTCGGCGGCAAATACGGATGGATGCTGATGCGCTGGACGGAGCAACTGATCGAACACTACGCCGGTCCCGAACTGCATGACCAGTTGAGTGCCCTGGAGGCGTCGTGGACGGATCAGTCGGTGGTAAAAGCCCTGACCAAACTGAAGGAATGGTCCGACAAGGGTTATTTCCCGAAAGGCTTCATCACGATGGCGCCGGAAGAAGCGGAAATGTACATGTATTCCGACGGCGGATACGCGCTGGAAGGCACCTGGTTCGACCAGACGCTCACCTCGAACGGATATGACCCGAACAACTACCTGTTCTTCAAGTTCCCGAACGAACAGGGCGCCGTAAGGATGTCCAGCTTTGCGGAAGGGTTCCAGATCAATGCCGAAACATCTTCCGAAAAGCAGGAAGCCGCGATCAAGCTGGCGGAATACATCACGAGCCCCGATGTCGTCAACAAGTACATCAACGAATACGGTGCGCCGGCGCTCAGCGAATTCGCTTCCACCGATGCGGCTCCGCACGTCACGGTGATGGCCGGGGAAGTCAGCGCGGGCAACTTCCTCATCACCGACCAGGCGCTTCCGCAGGAAGTCGTCGACAAGCTCTTCGAAGTGACGGACGCGGTCATTCTGAACGCCATGACGCCCGAGCAAGCCGCGGCGGAAATGCAAAAAGCGGTGGATCAATACAAAGCCAACAACCCGTAATCCGAAACCTTGAGTCCCATGATGTGAAACGGGAAAAGCGATCGTCCGATGATCGCTTTCCCTTTTCCGCGTCAGGAAAGGGGTCCGTCATGAGACTGAAAGCCAACTTTGCGCCCTGGCTGTTTTTGTTTCCCGCACTGTTCATTTATCTTATGGTGATCGTTCTTCCGTCCCTGTACAGCCTTGTGCTCAGTTTCTTCGACTGGAACGGCGTTTCGGCCGACAAGAAATTTGTCGGACTCGGCAATTACATTTCGCTGATCACGGAGGACACCGTCTTTCGGACGGCCCTCAAGAACAACCTGATCTGGCTCATCGCAGCTTGACGATCATGATCGGGCTGGGCCTCACATTCGCCCTGATCCTGAACCGGCAATTGAAAGGACGCGTGTTCTTCCGCAGCATTTTTTATTATCCGTATGTGCTTTCGGGCATCATCGTCGCCATCGTCTGGAGCTGGATGTACCATCCTTCCAAAGGTTTTGTCACTTTCTTTCTTGAAAAAATCGGATTGGAAGCGTTGGCGAACCCCTGGCTGTCCGACCCGAAAACCGCCCTGTACGCCATTTTCATCGCCGGGGTCTGGCAAGGCGCCGGGTTGCCGATGGTACTGTTTCTGGCGGGGCTGCAAGCCATCCCGCGGGATCCATATGAAGCGGCCATCATTGACGGGGCCAGGCCTTTCCAAACGTTTCGATACATTACCCTCCCCCTGCTTCGCGACACATTCGTCATTGTGTTTGCCACCACGATGGTCGGCGCCATGAAGGTGTACGACATCATCTACGGCATGACGGGCGGGGGGCCGATGAACAGCACCCAGGTGTTGTCTTCCTGGATGTATTATCAGACCTTCAAATATAACTATATCGGGATCGGTTCCGCGATTTCCTGGTATTTGATCGTCATCTGCTTGATCGTCATCGTTCCCTACGTGATCTTCATCAGCAAACATTCGCACCATTGATTGCGGGGAAGGCGGGTGAACCGTATGGAAGCTTCACGCAAAAGAAAATTTTCCAACGGGTTGCTTTATGTGATCCTGGCCGTATTGGCCGTCTTCTTTATACTGCCTGTCGTGTTCGTGGCATTCACGGCACCTGAAATCCAACGCCGATTTGAACGCGCACTCGTTCTATTCGTTTCCGCAGGAACTGATGTGGAGCAATTTCGCGGACGCCTGGAACCGCATCCGGAAATACATGGGGAACAGCCTGTTCATCTCCATCGTCAAAGTTCCGCTCGGCATCCTGGTCAATGCCCTGGCCGCCTTTGCCCTGACCCGACTTCGCTTCAAATGGGCGACCGGCATGTTTGTTTTCATTCTGATCGGCATGATGGTGCCGATGCAGGCCACCCTGGTGCCGCTCAACATGATGCTGAACGCCTTTGATTTGAACAATACGTATCCCGGCATCATGTTTATCTACCTTGGATTTGGCATCCCCTTCGGCGTTCTGGTGTTGCGGGGATTCATGCTGGCCATTCCCAAAGAGCTGGATGAAGCGGCGCTGATTGACGGTTGCGGCGAGCTGGGCAAATTTTTCAGAATTATCGTCCCGATCGCCATGCCCGCCATCGCTACCTTGTTCATTCTGGATTTTCTGGCGACATGGAACGAGTTTCTGCTCGCTCAAATCTTCATCACGAAAGATTCGATGCAGCCGATCACCGCGGGTCTGCTCACATTCCAGGGCCAGCATTCCACCAACTACACGCTGCTCAACGCCGGGGTGCTGCTTTCCATCCTGCCGGTCATGTTCGTTTATGTCTTCTTCCAGAAATATCTGATCTCCGGCATGGTCGGGGCAGTCAAGGGCTAACCGGTTTCGGCCCGCATGCGCGGAAGAATGCGCATTAGCCATACAACGTTCGGGAGGAGCAAATCGATGTTGGCGACCAAAGAGCTGAAAATCGGACGGCTATGGATGGTACGGGCGGCCCGGGAGGTGCTCGTCCGTCACGTTCCGGAGCTTACGGAAAAGCCGAACCTTTCTTTCATTTACAAAAACATGACGCTGGCCGATTATGCGGCAAGTTCCCAGCTTGACACGTCCTGGCTCGACCGTGTGATCGGTGAACTTGAGGCGTTGCCGGACGCGGGAGGCCGGGACGGGAAGATGGGAGTGCCCGGCGGCGCCGGGGCGTACGACGATCCCGCGGAAACCGGTTCGGCGCCGGTTCAGGCATCCGTTCAGGCGGAGAAATGGGGCGTGTTTGAGCTTGAACTGCGCGGACCGGAGGCGGGCAACCCGTTCACGGACATTGTGCTCGCGGCGGAAATTACGTTCGAAGGCGGAGCGGAACCGGCGAAGCGTACGGTCAAGGTGCCGGGTTTCTACGACGGCGAGGGCATTTACCGGATCCGCTTCATGCCGGACGCCGAGGGGGAATGGCGCTACCGGACAGCGAGCAACGCGCGCTCGCTGGACGGCATCAAAGGCCGGTTTCGTTGCGTGCCGGCCTCTGCGGGAAATCACGGTCCGGTCCGTGTGAAGAACACGTATCATTTTGCCTTCGAGGACGGGACGGTCTACCATCCGATCGGCACGACTTGCTACGCCTGGACGCACCAGGGAGAAGAGCTGGAGGAGCAGACGTTGGAATCGCTGAAATCGTCGCCTTTCAACAAGATGAGAATGTGCGTGTTCCCGAAATCGTACTTGTACAATACGAACGAGCCGTCCGTCTATCCGTTCGAGGGATCAATCGGGGATGGCTGGGACTACACCCGGTTCAATCCGGCGTTCTTCCGCCATCTGGAGCGGCGCATCGCGGATCTGGGACGGCTCGGGATCGAGGCGGATCTGATCCTGTTCCATCCGTACGACCGCTGGGGATTCGCGGAGATGCCGGCCGACGCGGACGACCGGTATCTGCGCTACATCACGGCCCGGCTTGCGGCTTATCGCAATGTCTGGTGGTCGCTCGCCAACGAATACGACCTGATGTGGGCGAAGGATCCGGAGGATTGGGAGCGGTTTTCCCGCATCGTGACGGAGAACGATCCGTACGGACATCTGCTCTCCGTGCACAACTGTCTGGCATTCTACGATCACGGCAAACCGTGGGTTACGCACTGCAGCATCCAGCGGATCGATGTGTACAAGACATCGGAAGCGACGACGGAATGGCGCAAGCTGTGGCGGAAACCGATCGTCATCGACGAATGCGGCTACGAAGGCGACATCGATCAGGGATGGGGGAACCTCACGGGCGAAGAACTGACGCGGCGGTTCTGGGAAGCGATGGTGCGGGGCGGCTACCTCGGCCACGGCGAGACATACCTGAATCCGGATGAAGCGCTGTGGTGGTCGAAGGGCGGCAGGCTGATCGGCGACAGTCCGGCACGCTTCGCGTTCGCCCGGCAGTTCCTGGAAGAAGCGCCGAACGGCGAACTGAATCCGCTGCCGTCCGACTGGGATTTGCCATGCGCGGGCGTGGAGGACGCATACCGCCTGTACTATTTCGGTTTCAATCGTCCGGCTTTCCGCGAGTTCCGGATGAAACCGGGCATCCGGTGGAATGTGTCCGTCATCGACACCTGGAACATGACGGTGGAGGAATTGCCGGGCCTGTATGAAGGCGCGTTCCGCATCGATCTGCCGCGCCGGCAGTACATGGCCGTGCGGATGGTGCGGAGCGGGGAATCCATGTGACGGTATCCGTGCGAGGGACACCGGCAGACAACCTGGAGCGAACGGGACAGACGCGTCCCGCATGCAAGTTTGCATGCGGAATGCGTCTTTTTCACTTCAGGGCCCCCGCTTTGCACTCTTCGCTCACTCCGGACATGCCCGGCTCCGGTCAAGCCCATCCCCCGAATACACGAATGCGGGAAATAGCGCGCCGCTTAAGCCCATTTCTGCCGCTTGCCGCACCACATCTTCGCGCCATTCATAAGATAAGTTGACTGTATCCCTTAACCTTGTTAAACCATCACATTACAGGCAAGGAGGGGTGACAACTTGAAGGGCAGCGAGCACAAAAGCAAATTTCTCTTGACGCACCGCGAGCGGGAAGTGTTCGAACTCCTTGTTCAGGACAAAACAACACCATACTGATAGGTACAAAAAAATCACAATTTGAATTTCAGCCGGGGAATCATGTCGAACGTCGGTTTGGTTCGCCCGGTTCCCTTGCCTGTCTTTTTGATGATCACGTCGTGAAAAATCGAACGAAGAATCGCGTTCCGTTGTCCCCTCGAAACCTTGTCAAACACCTGCTGAAACGTCTGTAGGCGTTCCCGCATGGACTGCACATCTTCGGTTGCGACCGAATTTGTCGTCTCCTGCGCCGACTCCGTCCGTATCGCGTTCAGCCGCTCAAGCTCCTTTTCGACCTCTTTTTTCCGCGCAATGAAGGTTGAGCGGTCATAGAACCGTTCCTCATATTGGTCATAGATGAACTGCAATTTCTGCTCGAGCTCCGCCCGTCGCTTCTCTATGTATTGCACGGCCTGTTCCCTGTTCGTCTGATTCGCCTGCACATGTACCTTCTGGCTCATATGCTTCGCGAGCCGTTCGTCGTCCAGATCACCCAAATAGGACAGGTATCGCCGAATGCTGTCGAGCACGTCTTGATAGTTCACAGCGCCGCCGTCGCAGGTTACGTTCTTGCACCACAGGTATTCCCGGATGTATGTCTTGACTTCGCCCTTGCGATTCGTCCGCGAGCGCACAAGATGCTGACGGATCATCGAGCTGCCGCAGGAGCAGCGCACCAGCGCCGTCAACTCATACGGCTGCTTGTCGAGCCGTAGGCGCGGGATTCGGCGAAAATCCTTCATGCTCAATTTCTCCTGCACTCGGTTCCAGATCTCAAGTTCAACGATCGGTTCGTGCGCGTTGTACACGACGATGTGTTCGTGCTCAGGCCGGAGTACAGCCCGTTTCCCGACCGTCTTTTTCTTGCTGTAGCGAACCGTACCGATGTAAACGTCGTTCTCGAGCATGTATTGCAGGATCTCCGGACGCCATTCGCGGCCGCCCTTCGGCGTCGGAATCCCGATGCGCGTGAAATATGTTGCGATCGCCCGCACGCGAACATCCCGGAGCTCTCCGTCGATCTCGAGACCGTTGGCGTAGATATCGAAGAGCAGACGAACCACGGCCGCCTCGTCCTCTTTGACGACGAGCTTCCGGGTTCTTGGATCAATTGAGTACCCATACGGCGGTTTACCGGCCATCCAGCGACCTTCCATAGCTCGAGTACGTCTTCCGCCCGTCAGACGTTCACGGGTGGTTTCGAATTCTTCTCGGGACATAAAAAGCTCGAACCGAATCTGCCGCAGATCGGCCGGGTTTGCGGGGTCGTACACCTTGTACGGCGTGATGACATAGATCCGCTTTTCGACCAGCAGATCATAGATCACACCCATGTCCGTATATGAGCCGCGGCCCATCCGGCTGATTTCTTTCACGGCGATGGCCTGGTATTTGCCGGCCTGCAGATCGTCGAGCACCGACTGAAACACCGGGCGAGTCGAAATTTTGTCGCCGCTGCCCAACTCCGGACGTTGATCATATGGAATGCCGAGAGGGGATAGCACACGGTCCATCAGGTCGGTTTGCGCCTTCATCGTGTCTTCACCCGTGCGCTTCTCGAGCTCGATGTCCTGCCGGGATCTTCGCAGGTAATTGATGATCCGCTCGATCCCGAGCGACTGAACGTATTCCCTGGTAAGCATCCTATTTCACGTCCTTGTGTAGCACGCTTCGCAGCGTTCCTTCGTACCAATACCCGCGGCCGCGCTCATCGAATCCGTCGAAGCGCGGCAGCGTGCCGCGGTTGATGCGGCCAACGATCGCCTGCGCCGTTGACCCGAGCATTCGGGCCACGTCCGCCTGGTAGATGCGCTTGCGAATGTCGGCGGGGCCGTAGGCGATGCCGTCCGGATCGACGAGCACGGGCTGGCCGTGGCTGTCCGGGTGATCCGTTGTCAGCCGCCAACCGGCCCATGTTCCTATACCAGTCCATATGTCAGCCATTCGGTTCATCCTTTCTCTCTGTATTCCTGCCCTCGCAGGTTGAGCGGAGGCCGCTTGATGCGGCCGGCCGGCATTCTCGGCCTTGTCCCTAGCCCTGCTGTTATGATAGCCGGTCTGCCATCGAGGAAGCATCCTTTCAGCGCTTCTTCTGTGTCGGGTTCGTGGTGGTATCCTGCAGCGTCGAGTGCTTGACGGATGAGGTCGGTCGTCATTTTGAGCGCCCCCCTTCCACCACCAGAGCAGCAACCCGAAACAACTCGTCAACATCGAAATCAAGTTTCATCAGCGCTTCCGCGCAAGCTTCTCTTCCCATCATTTGCTGGACGCACATCAGCTTCAGCCGTTGTTCCGGCGTCAGCGATTCGTCGAACGACTTCACGCGCTTTTCCGCAACCCGTTCCGCAAAGTTGATGACGTTCGAGCGTTTCGGCGCCGGGGCCTCGGGCTCCTGGGGCGAGATCGTTTCCGGTTCGTCTTCCATCATGATCGGCAAAGTCGGATTCTCGACCTTTTCGAAAAACAGCGTTTTGCAGTCGAAATGATGGCAGTTCACGCCGAGCTGAATGTATTCGTCCGTCTCCGTGTCCACCATCACCCACCAGCCGGAACGGTCTTCGATGAGCCGGCGGGCGAAGGCGATAACGTCAATTTCACCGCGCCCATAGTTGTTGGCCATATCGAATGCGTAGTCGTCGGTCAGCCGCTGATCCGTTTGGCCTCGCTTGATCTGTCCGGCCAGGATCGCTTTCCAGACGTGCGCGAGCGTCCATTTTGCCGGCGGCTTGATCGGTTTGACTTCGACGAACGGCGAGAAAACGCGGATTGATTGGTGCGTGTGGGTCTGGTATTCGATGTTGCGGACTTCCTGGCGGAACAACTTTTGCAACACTTCCGAAACCGGGTCATCGTAAGTGGAGAACAGCACGTCCCACAACGGGCCGGTGAAGATGTATTCGGTGACTTCCTTCCCGGGTTTCAGCGCATCCGTAAGGTCGGTCACATGGACGCTGAGTTCGTCACCATAACCCCGGTAATGCTTGAAACGGATGTTCTCGGTCCGGAAGTACCAATCTTCGTGGGTGTTGGCCAGTTCTTCGAACGGAACTTCATTGATGCTGTCGCGGATGATCATTTTCGAATCCCTCCGTATGTGGTATATTGGAGGGGCAGAGCGACCGGCAAGTTGTTCTGCCCCAGACCCTCGTCGGTGTGCCAGACCGGCGGGGGTTGTTCCTTTTGATATCATTATACCATGAACATTTATAAATGTAAATGGGAACTTATGTTCTATTTCCGAATTTTTCGAGGAAAAATCGGAATAATTCCGAATTAAATACGTGATGTTGCGCTCTATTCCGTGATAATCTTGTACCGTGAAGGCAACCGCAGGGTTGCCTATCATGTTTTACGCCGCGCCTCCCCGAAGACGCAGCGCCCGCATACTGCTTCCGGCAGGGGCAAATGTCGGAAGTGCTGCGCCCCCACATCCCCGCTGATCCCAGGCGGTAAAGCGCGGATCGGGTCGGCAAGCCGGCCGCCGCAGGAAGTGCCGGCCACGGCTTTTGTGCGGTTGAAGTATAGGAAGGGTTGGCCCGAATGACAGCCTATGACTTTTGGCGGTGGGAGAGAAACCGCAAAACCGCACACGATGACGCGAAGGGCGGCGGTGGCAGACGTTGCCCTTTCGTCTTTTGGTGTACTCTAATTAGCGGACACCTTTGTACTCTATTTAGAGGACACCGCTGTACTCGGATTAGAGTACATTTTTGTACTCGGATTAGAGTACACCCGAACGAGTTTCTACATTAGAGCGCGACGCCTAAAGAAATAAAAAAAAAATATATATATATATATATATATATACGAATATAGGAACTGTATAACGTAACTAGATACAGAGAGCGTTCGGCCAAACGTCGAGCGCTTTTTTTATTTTCTAAAAAGGAGTGTGAAACGTGAATGCGTTCGTTCTGACCAGACATGCCTATGAACGATACTGCGAAAGAGTCGAACCCATTGAACGTCAAAAGCTGATCGAAATGCTGGAACGTCATTTGAGCCGAGCAAGTCCGCATAAACGGGGGTTTATCGAAGCAAATGGCGTTTGGTGGAGGTATGGCATTCGGAACGGGACAATGATCCTTTATACCTGCTATGGACGGCACTTTTTCGACCTTCCCGCTGCGATCAAGTGGGCGAAGCGATACAGAGACAGAATCAACCTGGGAGGGGGTGAAGCACGATGACGGACGTTCTCGCGGGCGCAAACGTTGACAATTACAAGCCGACGGCGAAGGAGAAAAAACTGATTGACGTCTTATGTGATCCGGCGCACCGATACAAAAACATCACCCAAATTTGTCAAGTGGCCGGAATCAGCCGCGAGGCGTATTACAAGATGTTCCGCAAGCCTCAATTTGTCGCCTATTACAACCGCGTGCAATTTGAGGTCGTGAAGCAGAACATTGCGAAGGTGCTGGCCGCTACAATCGAATTCGCAATTTCTGATCCGAAATGCCATCAGGATCGGAAGATGCTGCTTGAGATGGGGAATATGTACACGGAAAAGGTGAAGCAGGAAATCACCGGGGAAGGCGGCGGGCCGATAACCGTCGTTTTCAGCGACAAAATGCGGCCGCCGGGTGACGCGCAATGAAAATCGTCATCCCATACGAGCCGCAGCCGCGGCAACAGCTTTACCACCAGACGACGAACGTTGACGAGCTGCTTTATGGAGGCGCCGCGGGCGGCGGAAAGACCGAAGCGACCATATGGGACGCGCTTTATTACGGTCTGCAATATCCGCAGTCGCGGCAGATTATCTTTCGCCGGAAGTTCCCGGACCTTGAGCGCTCCATCATCGCGAGGACGTTGCAAGTTTACCCTCCGGAGCTGGCAAAGTATAACGCATCAAAGCACATCTGGACGCTGGCAAATGGTTCTATTATCGAGCTTGCGGCATGGGACCATGATGACGATTACCTCAAATACGCCGGCGCGGAATATGACGTTGTTCGCTGGGAAGAGTTGACACAATTCAAGGAAAAGTGGTACAAGCTCATGCTTTCCCGCATCCGGGGCGCGAAGCCGTACCCGCGTTTCGTTAAGTCGACGACAAACCCGGGCGGCGAGGGGCACGCGTGGGTAAAAAAGCGGTTTATCGACATCGGGCCGCCGGAAAGGGTGCATGTCGTACAGGAGACGACGGACGACGGCGATCCGATGTATTACCCGGCCGATCATCCGAAAGCCGGGCAACCGATCGTGTCCCGACGCATCTTCATCCCGGCGCGCGTCAGCGATAACAAGAAACTGATGGAAGTTGATCCTGATTATGTGGCCCGGTTAATGAGCTTGTCGGACAAAGAGCGCAAGCAGCTTCTCGAGGGCGACTGGGACACGTTTGCAGGCCAGTATTTCGAGGAGTGGAGCCGGCCGATTCACGTCGTCGAACCGTTCGAAATCCCGCGCGAATGGCGCAGATACCGGGCGCTGGACGAGGGATATACAGACCCCTTCGTCTGCCTGTGGATTGCCGTCGACCGGCAGGGTTTCGCCTATGTGTACCGGGAAAAGGTGCAGCGAAAACTTCTGTCCCGCGAGCAGGCGCGGCTTGTGAAGGAAATGACCGAGGGCGAGCAGATCGACTATTCGGTAGGGGATACGAGTTTTTGGAACCGCTCGAAGGTCGACACGAACATTTCGCCGGCCGAAGTGTTCGCATCCGAGGGCGTGCCACTCATCCCTGCGAACAAAGAGCGCGTGAACGGCTGGAAACGGCTGCGTGACTGGCTGCATCCGATCGAAGTCACGGATCCGGTGACCGGCCAGAAATACACCACAGCGCGCCTGCGCGTGTTTTCGACGTGCATCCGGACCATTGAGGCGATACCGGCCATGATCCATGACGAGAAAAACCCGGAGGATGTCGCCGAACACGAGCTGGACCATATCCCGGATGCGCTGCGGTATTGGGCGATGAGCCGGCCGGCGCCGGCGAAACCGGAACCGCCGAAGCATCCGACGCAGGAGGAAATGATCAAGAGGCACATCGACAAGCTGGACCGCATGGCAAAACGAAAGAAGGTGGAATATCTCGGATGATCACGCTGTTTGTGACCGCACTTCTGGCGCAGGCGGCTTTTTTTATTGCCGCGATACTGATTGACCGGCATCTGTGGCGCCGGCACATCGAAGCGAAGGAACGCGAATGGGCGACCGAACGAAAGGACTTGCTCGACCGCATCCAAGCGCCGAACTTCGGCGAGTACACCCGAAAGGTTGTGCTCGAGAAGAAACTTGAGCAGCCGCCGGATGAGCGGGAACGCCCGCCGGAATTTATCTCATAGGGGGACGATGACCCATGAAACTGTTCGAACTGTGCATTGGTGATCTGCGCCGCCTGGTCTCGGCGGAATCTGCGGAAGAAGCGCGCCGGATCGGCCAAGACCCGACGAAGCACCCGGACATCCACTTCATGCCGTTTGAGGTGCGGGAGTTTACGCTGCCGGGCCATCAGGTGGTTGTAATTGGAGAAAACGAGTCCCTGCAAACGTCCGGCAATCTGACTGTCGAGCAGATAGCCAGACTCTGCCACGAAGTCAACCGGGCATATTGTCAGAGCATCGGGGATGATTCGCAGCCCGCATGGGAAGCCGCCCCGAACTGGCAGCGAGAAAGTGCAATCAACGGCGTTCGCTTCCACCTGGAGAATGACGTGACGCCGGAACAGTCGCATGAGAACTGGATGCGGGAGAAAGCCGCTGCCGGCTGGACTTATGGACCGGTCAAGGATCCGGAGAAGAAGCAGCATCCCTGCATGGTCCCGTATGCCGAGCTGCCGCCCGAGCAACGGACGAAGGACTACCTGTTCAAAGCAGTCGTCGACACCGTGAAGAAGTGCGCGCAATTTGAAATTGCGGGAAACAGAGATGTGAAACCGGATGTGGCTGACACACCGGACGAGCGCGAACAGCTCAAGTCGATTCTGACCGCGCGCGGCATCGAGTTCAAGAAGAATTGGAGTACGGAGCGGCTGCGCGAGCTCGTGGAACAGGCGAAGGCTGCGGAGTCGGAATCTGATCCGGATGAACCGAATGAACCGGAAGAACCAGCGGAACCGGGCGAATTGGAAGAACCGAATGCACCGAACGATCCTGACGCTCTGTTCTGATATTGCGCCGCACCTGACGGCGTGGGGGTGAGACGTTGGCGAAACTGATCAAGAAAAAAGGCCAGGACAGCGTGCAATTTGTGATGGATCGGTTCGAAGAGGCCGAGGATTGGGCGGTTCTGCGGCAAATCCAGATCAACCGCGCCTTTTACAACAGCCGCCAATGGATCAGTTGGGATCGCGTCAACAAGACCGTATATGTGCCCGAGCTGCGGCCGGGCGAGCGCCGGTTGACGTTTAACAAGATCAAGCCGGCCATCCTGACGCTACTCGCGAAGCTCTGCAAAAACCGCGTCAAGCTCGAGGTAAAACCGGATACCAACGACATCGAGCGGATCGAGGTTGCAAAGGGCGCGTTCAAGTTCCTCAACTACCAATGGCAGGACGATTGCATGGACGCCAAAACGCGCCGGCTCAAATTCTACATGTTGACCGACGGCATGCCGGCTCTCAAGGTCTACGTCGACAAGTCGCAGGGGGCTGACCTTGCCATTGACGACGATCTGGTCGCAGAACTGGCAAAAGAGGCAGGCATCGAAAACATCCCGACGAAGGCCGGAAAGATCGTGACGAAGGTCGTGGATCAGCTCTCGATCTACTATGACCCACTGGCCGAATCGCTCGAGGAAATCCGCTGGGTTATCGAGCGGCGGCCGGTAGACGTCGATGAGATCGAGGCCGAATTCGGGAAGAAGGTCGAGCCCGAGGGCAACATCATCATGCGCAACAGCTTCTACCCGGACAGTCTCGGCCAGAAACCGCGGCATTACCCGCATCACGCGATGCTGTACGACTATTGGGAGCTGCCTTGCAAGAAATATCCGAAGGGCCGCAGGATCGTCGTTGCGGGCGGAGTCGAGCTGCTGAACAGCGAAGACCCGGGCGAGTTCCCGTACATTTTCTTCCCGGCGCTTCCAATCCCGGGAACGGCCATCGCAACCGGTCTTGTGACCGACATGACGACGCCGCAGAAGTCGTACAACATCAAGCGGACGGCTGAGGCGCGCATCCTCGAAGAAATGGGCAACCCGCTTTGGCTCAAGCCGGAAGGCAGCGTCGATGACGAGGACTTGATCAACGAAATCGGCGGCATCATCACGTACACGCCATTCGGCCAGATGAAGCCGGAGCGCGTGCAGGGCGCAACCGTGGACAACGGATGGCAGAACGCCATGGAGCGCGACGAGGCGGACATCGAAGACATTTCAGGCGCGCATGAAATCAGCCAGGGCGCCGCGCCGCGCGGAAACAACACGCTCGGCGGGCTGCAGCTCCAAGTCGAGCAGGACGAAACCCGGCTCGCGATTCTTGTGCAGTCCTATGAGGACGGCATCAAGAAGTGGGGCGAGAAGGTGCTGCGCCTCGTCCAGAAGCACTTCCCGGAAGAACAGCAGCTCTCCATCGTCGGCGAGAACGGCGAGATCGAGGCGTTCGCGTTTGCCGGCGCCGATCTGACCGGCGGCGAAGTGGTCGACGTCGTGCCGGGCAGCTCCATGCCGACGTTGAAAGCCGTGCAGGATCAGAAAATCATGAACATGTGGTCTGCCGGCATGTTCAATGACCCGGAAACGGGACGCCCTGACGTTCGCCGCGTCGTCCGGATGCTCGGCGAGTCGATCGCAACGCAGTATTTCGACGACACCGAGCAGGACGAGAACAAAGCGCTCATGGAAAACCGCACATGGCAGCAGCTATTTGCGGACGAGCAGACGGCCGCAGCGCTGATTGCCTACCAAAACGAGTTGCAGACGTATCAAGAGATCGTGCAGCAAGCGCAGGCACAGGGCATCCAGCCGCAAAACATCACTCCGCCGCAGTCGCCGGTCAAACTGCCTGTCGTCCGCGACTTCTACGACCACGCCGTGCACATTGCGGCACATAACCGGTTCCGCAAGACAGACGATTACGACCGCCTGCCGCCTGAATTGCAGGCGATCATCGACCAACACGTCGCCGAGCACGAGCAGTTCCTCGCCATAAAGAAGCAAATGGCCGTGCAGGCGCAAGTTCCAGTTCAATAACCGGGCCGTTGGTGAGAGTCCAGCGGCCCATTCTATTTCCACCAATCAGCGGGCGTTGAATTCGTCTCCGCCGCCGGGAGACAAGGAGGATGAATATGTTCGAAAATCGTTTGCCATTGGACTTGCAGCTTTTCGCCGAGGGAGAAGCTGCAGCGGGCGTGGAAGACGCTCCTGCCGCCGGGGAGCAACCGGAAGTCATCGAAGGTTCTGCCGAACCAACGGGCGTTGATGAACAGGCTGCCGCCGAGCCGGGAAAGCAGAACAACTTCGAAAAGGCGTTCGCGAAGCGTCTTGCCGCCGAGCGCTCCAAGTGGGAGAGCGAGCTGTCCGAGAAGCTCAAGGACTACGAGGCGCACAGGCGGGTCAGCGAGTTCTTCCAGCAGTACAACGGCATGGACCTGAACGCGCTCATGGAGCGCATCGAGCTCGAGCAGCTCAAGCAACAGGCCGAGCAACAGCAGGTTCCTGTCGAGGTCATGCGCCGCATCCAAGAGCTTGAGCAAAAGGCTGCGCTGGCCGAACAGCTCGCCCAGCAGCACGCTCAGGCGCAATGGGAGAAGACGTATCGCGAAGCGCTGGACGCCTATGTCAAGGACAAGGAAGGCGCAGACCCGGAGGCAATCAACAAATATCTGGTTGATCTGGGCGTCTCCGTCGACCCGAACAACATCACGAAATACTTCGACATGGCGTACAGGGCGCTGAAGTTCGAGGAGTTGGCGAAGCGACTCGAGGGCGCCGAGAAGGACGGGATGAAGAAGCTGATCGGCGCGAAGGGTTCGATCCCGGCGAACGTCGGTTCGTCCGGTCAAGGACAGGTGTCCAGCGGGCCGCCGAAGACGTTCGCAGATGCACGGGCGCGCGCAATGGCGCGCCTCGGCGCTACAGAATAATGATTCAGGAGATGATGCGAAATGGCATTCGATCTGTCTGCCGCAAGTGCGGTTCTCAAGGAAGATTACCTGGGCCCGGTCCGGGAACAACTGAATAACGACAATCCGGTCATTCAGAAGCTGGTGCAGAACAAGCAGCAGGCAACAGGTAAACGATTCTATGTGCCGCTGCATATCGGCCGGAACAGCGGCGTCGGCTATCGCGCGGAAGGCGCGGCTCTGCCGGCGGCTGGCAGCCAGAAATACAAGGAATCGACGGCAAACTGCGCGTACCTGTACGGCCGGATCGAAATCACGGGGCCGACCATCAAGGCAATGCGCAATGACAAGGGCGCATTCATCCGCGCCGTCGAATCCGAAATGAAGGGCCTGCTGCGCGACCTGAAAGACCAACGCGCGCGGGCCCTTTTCGGCAACGGCACGGGCATGCTGGCGAAGTTCGGTGCTAACTCCAACACCAACACGCTCACAGTCGACAAGGTGAAATACTTCCAGGTTGGCATGATCATCGACATCCTGCAAAGTGGCGGCACACCTGTCGCGACTGGCCGGACCATCACGAACATCGACGAAGGAAACAAGACCATCACGATCGACGGCGCCGCCGTGACGACGTCGAATACGGACATCGCGGTTGTGACGGGCGACTACAACGTCGAAGCGATGGGCCTTGGCGGCATCATGGACAGTTCGCTGACGCTGCAAGGCATCAACCCGGCCACCAATCCGTGGTGGAAACCGAACCGCATCCACAACAACGGAACGCCGCGCGCGATCAGTCAGCAACTGATGCGGCAGGCTGTCGACCTGTCGGAGATTCGAGGCGGCAAAGTCGACTGGATCACGACGTCGTATGGTGTGCGCGCCGCACTCGAGGCGATCATGCAACAAAACGTGCGGTACGTCCGCCCGATGACGCTCGAAGGCGGCTTCAACGTGCTGGAATACGACGGTATGCCGATCTTCGTCGACCGCTATCACGATTCTGGCCGCATGTTCTTCCTCGATTCGTCCGAACTGGACCTGTACCAGCTGTCGGACTTCGAATGGATGGAAGACGACAAGGGCGGCGTGTTGCGTCCGAAGTCCGGCTACGATGCATACGAGGCGACGATGTTCTGCTACGAAACGCTGGTCACGTACCGCCGGAACGCACACACGGATCTGGCAGACCTGCAAGAGCCGGCCGGTTACATCGCCTGATCGGTTACAGCACATGGAGAGCCCCGAAGGGCTCTCCTATTTCTTTGCATATGGGGAGGGAAAATCGTGGCGCAGTACGACATCCACAGCATCGAGGATCGCCTGCAGGCGATCGACCCGCGCATTGTACGAATCGACTTCAACCACGCCCGCGAGCGGCACGAAATCATCGCCCGGGACAACCACGGAGCAGAGTATATCGCATTCACGGTGCCGTGGGGCGAGCTTGACGCACGGGTTGAGCGTGAACTGTATCGGATCCGGCCGGAACGCATGAACCCGTTCGAGGAAGTCCGTCGGGCCGAGGAACACAAGCAGCGGGCCGAAGATAAAAAGATTCACGACATGGCGACCGATCTGGTCGAGAACATCCAATCTTCATTCCGGCACAAGCCGAGTCGGTCGATTGAATGAAACGGGGGTGACGCATCGTGAACCTGCGCGACCTGAAAGACCGGATCTTCCAGATGACGAACGGGATTTACCGCGATCAGGAGCACATGCGCGTGCTGGTGAATCAGGCGCTGATCGAACTTGCGAAGGCTGCGAAGATTCAGTCGACGGCGACCATCACGACCACGCCGGGCGTCGGCGAATATCCGCTGCCGGCCGACTTCAAAGAGGCAATCAGCCTGCTGGAAGGCACGCCGGACAATCCGGTCATGGAATGGCGGCTGGTTGATCCGATGTCGCCCCTCGGAGGCTTCGCGATTTATAACAGCCAACTGATCATCAAACCGACGCCGCAGGATTCCCGGACGCTGACGCTTTATTACTACGCCTACCCGGCGGAGCTGGTCAGCGATACGGACGATCTGCCGATCGACGACCGTTATGCGTATGCGGTCGCGGCGTATGCGGCGGCCATGATCCTGTCGCTGCCGGGCATGGAGGGTGTGAGCCAAGGAATGATCGACCGTTACTTCCGGTTGTTTGAGGATGCGAAAGCGCGGTTCGTCGCTGACATGCAGCGGAGAAACAAGCGGACCACGGTCCGGAAGGTGGTGGATTGGTGGGCATGAAGACGTATCAATTCACTTGTTGCGTGCGGATCGAGGAGACAGGCGATCTGATGCCAATATATGGCCTTGTGACGCCTCCTGTCACGGCGAACACGCCGACCGAGGCCATGTACCACCCGGACACGATTGCCTTTCTAACCCAGCACAAATGCAGGGTTTTTGAGCTAATCAGGCGGTGATAGCATGAATACATGGAATGCCGGACAAATCCTGACCGTCGTGCGGACAATTAACAAGATGGACATCGACTATTTGGGTCCAGACCAGTCGACGCAGGATCAGACATTGATCCAGTTCATGAACGTCGCACTCTGGAAGCTGGCGCGCCTCATGTACAACACAGAGATCAGCGACGTGCTGACCGTCTCCGGCGATGGTCCGGTCACTTTCCAGAAGGGGCAGGCACCTGTCACAAACATGTTTGAGCCGCTGCGGATCGTGGATGTGAGTTCGGGTTCTGAAATGCCGAAACGGCAGGCATTCACGTCCGCCCGCGGGTGGTACTGCGAGGGACCGAATCAGCCGATCGACATACGCGGCTTCACGGGCGATTTCCAGCTTCACTACATCCGGTATCCGCGCCAAGTGACGCAGGCCAGCGACCCGGTCGATTGTCCCGAATCCGGCTATCACGCGCTGATTCAAGAGATTTCCGCTCTCGTCAAGCTGACGAAGAACTTCTACGATGAGGCCGCCGCGGCGCAGAACAATGCACAGGTCGGATATCCGGCAATCACGCAGGCCGCCATTTCGGCGCGCGGGCCGTCGTCTGGCGGCAATCCACCGTCGTTCCGTGACGCGGACAGGTTGAGGGGTGGTTGATGTGCCAGGCGGAAAGCAACAGGCCGTCGTCTTGAACCTGAGCGTGTCCGGCGGGATCAACACCGTCGCCCAGCCGACGGCGCTTGCAGAGAATCAAGCGCGCTACCTGCTCAACGGCGTGCAGCCCGCCGGCCGTCTCGGCCCCTGCGCGAAGCGGCCGGGAACAATCCCGGTCACGACATCGCCGCTGTCGAATCCGATCCGCTGGATTACAGTTTACCGGACTGGCGCGGATGATCGCATCCTCGTGACCGCCAGCAACAAACTGTACCGTCTGAACGGCACGGCGCTGCAGGAAGTCTCCGGCAATCTGAACAGCTCCGACATCTTCGACGTCGACTTCACGGACGGGAACAGCCAATCGCGGAAAATCATCGTCGACGGCGGCAGCATAAAGGCATATGACGACGCCACGAACACGGTCGCAGCGATCACACCGGCGCCTGACGACCCGAACCCGAATCCGCCGAACGTCTTGAGCAACCTTCACAGCATGGGAATGAAATACTGCTTCAGCTATCAGGGCCATGTGTTCGTGTCGGATGGCTCCGATACATGGTGGTATTCGAAGCGCTACACGTTCGATTACTTCCCGTCCGTCCAATGGGAACGCTGGGTCCGCGAGAACGACTACATGCAGGGCCCTGGCATCTCGTTTGACAATGTGCTGATGCTTCCGATGCGCCGCGGGTGGGGGATTTTGTTCGGCAGCTCGTTCGACGATTTCATCGGGAACCAATTCCTGAACACCCGCGCCGGCGTTGTCGCGCCGCGGTCCATCGCCCGGCTGACCTACCCGGACGGCCGCAGCACCATCGCATACCTGTCGGACGACGGCGTGTACGAAATCTACGACACGCAACTGCTGGACACCGGATCTCGCCGGTATGCGACGCGGTCGATTTCCGTGGACAAAATCGACTTCGACGCCCTCGGCCTGTCCGAGCAGGAGAAGGAGGCGGCGGTCGGATACTTCGACCCGCGTACGAACCTGTATTTGCTCCGGTTCAACCGCGGAACCGAACGGCTCTGCTACGCCTACGATGCGCGGAACCAGGAATGGTATCCGTGGACCAACATCAGGGCTGCCGGCTTCGCGCGGAGCGGCGCAGAGCTCTATTTTGCCGGTGAGACGGGCCACTTGCATAGGTTCGATCCGAACGAAGGCAGCGACTGGGACAATGCGTCGAAGACGAGCGGCACGCCGGTGGAGTTCTGGCGTATATCCGACCTGATTGCGCTCGAGCGAACCGGGAAGATGAGTGTATTCGACGAGCTCATCATCTTCGCCCGCCAGTACGCATCGAAGTCCAGTCTTGACGTTACCGTGGTGTTCTACAGCTCGAAAGTTGAACTCGAGCGGGCGCTGAAGAATCAATACATGAGCTGGAACGTGACGGAGTGGAACGAGGCGGCATGGGCGAATCTCGACTATACCGATCTTGTCAGCGCGCCGAAACCGCTGATATTCTGCCGCTCGTCCTACTACGCGCAGATCGTTCTCAAGAACGACCGCGATGAACTGTGCGAAATCTACGACATGACGCTCAAAGGTCGTCTGTCCGGATATTGAGGTGATGCCGAATGGCGCGATTGCCAGCAGACCGAACGAAACTGAATGCGGCCGTCCAAAACCAGCAACCGTCAATTGTCGCAGACGCCATTGCAAACCGCGAAGCGCTTATCGAGGCGTATGACACCATCGACATGCTGTATAACTTCACCGCCGGACTAGTTGCCGGCGGTACGCTCCAGCCGTACCCACACGGCCTCTACCGCAACGCCATCATCAACGGCAACTTCGATGTGTGGCAGCGGGGGACAATTTTTGGATCGGGCGTATATACGGCAGATCGATGGTTGGGGCTATATTTCGGCTCAAATACCCAATATTCCCGTGAGACGATAACTGACCTTCCGGGTAGTCAGTACGCTATAAAGGTACAAAACATTTCGGGCCAATCAAATTTTGTTGGAAGCATTGTGCAACGAATCGAATCCGTCAACGCTGCATTGCTTTACGAAAAAACTGTAACTTTGTCTTTTAAGGTAAAGTGTACGGAAAACAAAACATTTTCAGTAATGGTTCGCAGTCCGTCCGCCAAAGACAACTTTTCGACCACCAACACCAGGCACGCAAAGAGCGATTGTCAAGCGATCGCCAACACATGGTCAACGGTTGTATTTACGTTCCCTCTTACCGATCCAGAATTTAAGAACGGTATAGAGATATCCATTGGCGATCAGAATGTTGACCAAGAGATAGCCGTTGGTGGGTATTATCTCTTTGCTCAAGTGCAGTTGAATGTCGGAGATATTCCGTTACCCTTTCAACCGCGCAGCTTCGCGGAAGAACTGGCGCTGTGTCAGCGGTATTACCAACGCGGGTTGCAGTATCGATCTGTCGGAACGTTTTATGCGCCCAGCGCGGCATCAATTATCGTACCTCATATCGTCCCTATGCGCATAGCACCAACGCTTGGGAAGATTCCGGGTACATCAATTATGCTCGATGATATTGGAGTCGGTGAACTGACAACTTCCAACTCGCCGTTCAACATCATCGCATCAGAAAACGCAAGCAAGTTCGATATAGATGGCTTTACAGGTGCAAACCCATACAGGTTTGCGCGGTTGCTCAACGACTCCATCTATCTTGACGCTGAGTTGTAAGGAGGCACGCCATGCGTACAGGAGGCTATAACCACTACATCCGCACGAACGAAGCCGGGGAGATCGTCCACGGCTTTTCTGATGCGTTTGAGCAGCCGCAGGACGGCGACATCCTCATCTGCGAGGACGGGCCGCGTCATTTCCATCTCGCCCATCCGTGGCCGCTCCAAAACGAGCGCGGGCAGTATCGGTTCCGGTGGGTAAATGGTCAGCGGGTCGCGAAGGCGCAGGATGAACTTGATGCGGAGTGGGCTGCGCGACCGCCGGGTCCGCCGACACATGAACAGCGGATGAGAGCGACTGAAGACATGCTGCTTGAATTCCTGCTGGGAGGGACGATACCATGACGCAAAGCGAAGCTGCAAAGAACTTCCTGCTTTCAATGTGGCTCCAATGCCGCATAACGGCAAATCAGGTAGAGCTGGCCTATCAACTCGGACGTATAACTGAACAAGAGCGCGACGAAATTCTCAATACACCGCGCCATTGCGAATGATTTATGGTAGAATATCCCTACCAACACATGAAGAAGGTGGTAGGAATGCGGCGGAAACTCTCACTCCTGATCGCCCTGCTCTTATTCACGTTCGGTGCGACATACGCGACCGGCGCAGGCGGCCAATTCGTCAAGGTGTTCGTTAACGGCAAGCAAGTGCAGTCCGGCCAGATTATTGACGGATCGACGATGCTTCCTCTCCGGGCCATAGCCGAAGCGCTCGGCGCAACCGTGGAATGGGACGGCAGCACACGCACGGCGAAGATCACCACAAAGGAGCCGCCGGCAGAAGCGCAGCCCGGACTCACGCTGGCAGAGCTGAACAAGATCGGCGAGTCGGTGCCGATGCTTTTTATATATGACGCGAGCGAAAATTACATCGGTCAAGGATCGGGATTCGTGTATAACGACCTGATTATCACGAACCATCATGTCGTCGAAAACGCCGCGCGGATCGAAGTTTGGTTCGGCGGCAAGGTGGAGAAGGTCGCGGCAAATCTCGTGTTTGACAATCCGGAAGCCGACCTCGCCGCATTCCGACTGTCGGGGTATCCGTCGTTGAAGTTGAGCAGTACGGAGCCGAAGAAAGGCGATAAGGTGTATGTGCTCGGGCATCCGGATCATAAGTTCACGATTACAGAAGGCACGATAACAGCTTTCACGACATACGGAAATGACATCTCGCACGACGCAGTAACGAACCCCGGTTCATCGGGCGGACCGGTAGTGAATGCTTCCGGCGAAGTGATTGGGGTCAGCGTCGGCGGCGGCCTCCATCCAAAGTACAACACCGCGGTTAACTTGAACAAACTGATCGCGGAACTTAATAAACTCTGATTGAGAGCGCCTGTTCAGGCGCTCTTTCTATTTGACTCCATTCAGCCAGAGCACCCCCGGAAAGGGTGCTCTTGCTATTTTCGGGGGTGTTTTTTATGGCGACGAACACCGTCAAGGTGAAATCTGTAACGGTAACAAAACCCGGAACGTCTACGCCGGTTCCGCAACCGGCATCGGGGCTCACGGGTCTCGGGGCCGCGCTCGGAAACGCGATCAAGTCGAATCAATCTATCCCGCAGCCGAAACAGCCGTCTGCGACAACGGGTAACCCTTCGATCCCGCAGCCGACGACCCCGGTCAAGAACGCAGCCACGTCGCCGGGAACCGCGCCCGCTACCGGATATGGCGGCGCAACCTATGGGACCAACGCCGCGACCAACCGGGCGATTGAAGCGAATCAGGCGAAAATTCAGGACCCTGCGTTTCGTCAGAGCGAGATCGAGCGGACGCTTCAGGTGATCGCGGAGCGGCAGGCGAAGGGGATGGATACGAGTGCTCAGTACAAGTACCTGACGCAGAATCTGGGGTTCAATCCTGGCGTGATAAATTCGCCACAACAGCCCACGATCCCGCAACCGACATCCGTTCCGAATCCGGGCGTGTTCGTGCCGCCGACGCCAACGCAGCAGATTCCGATCCCGCAGCCGGCGATACCGGTCCGCGATCTGGCGGCGATCGAGGCATACGTCGATCAGCAAATTGCGGCCGAGCTTCAGCGGCAACGGTCCGCGGCCGATCAGGCCATCGCCGCAGCGCAAATGACAGCGCAGCAACAACTCCAGGGACTTCAGACCAGCTACGACCGCACGCGGCAAGACATCGGCGAAAACCGCGCGGTTGAGGACGTGAGTAACGCCCGCCGGCTGTCGCCGTTCAGCGGCCGCAGCGACTATGCGCTCGGCATGATCGAGCAGGAGCGTGCCCGGACGGACCGCGAAATGCAGGAAGACTTCATGACGAGGCAAGCGAACGTGAATCAGTCGCTCGCCCAGCTTGAGAACGAGATCAACGCCAAATACAAGGCGCTTCAGGATACGGTCGGCGCCGAGCGGCAGCGGCTCATTCAGGAAATTCTCGAAGACGAACGCGCATACGAGCTCGCGCTCCGCGGCGAGAACCGGGCGGATGTCCTCGCGAATTCGCAGCTCACGAACGCAGAATTCCAGCGGGCATTGCAAGCGTACATGGCAAACCGGCAGGCGTTCGAGAGCGACCGCGCCTTCGACTGGTCGCAATATCTCGACGTGGTCGACCGGACCGGCAACATCAACCCGAACGTATTGGGCGGCCAATCGTCGACTTACGGTGCGAATCCGTATGCTGCACTTGCGGCAACCGGCGGATCGCAGCGGACGTTGCAGGGCCAGGCATTCGATCTTCAAAACAAGCAGGCGAACCTCAATGCCGCGCTTGCCGTTGGCGAGGCAACCGGCCGGTTGGTATCGCCGCAGGGCGATTGGGGCGGACTGTTCCGTCAAGCGACCAACCCGAACACGCCGCTTAACCTCGCCGGGCGTCAATTCCAGGCGAATGAGCAGCAACGTGCGTTCCAGAATGACCTTGAGCTCCAACGGTTCCGCGAAAACGTCCGTCAGTTCGGACTCGAATACGCGGCGCGGCAAGCCGGCCTCTCGCTCGAACAGGCGCGCCTCGAGCTCGCCCGCGACGACAACGCAAGGCAATGGGCGGCGCTCGACTGGCAGATGCGGCAGGCAGAGCTTGAGCGGCAGAACCCCCAATACAGCGGCGCGTCGTTCAATCAGGTTCTGGACAGCCTGCGGTCGCAGTACATGGAACCGGTATTCAGGACCGACGCGCTCGGTCAGCAGACCCGGGTCGGCGAACAACTCACGCAGAACGCAGCGAAGCGCGAAGAACTGTTCCTGCGGATCGCATCGCTCGGTCTGCCGGCCGATCAGGAGAACCAAGCGATGCTTCTGATGGGCCTCACGCCGGATGAGATCGCGTTGTTCGACCGGAAATATGGTTTCAATCAACGATAAGGAGGGTAGGCGGCCATGCCGAGCCGATACGAACAGCTCCAGCAACGCGGGGATGAAGCGAGAAGACGGGTTCTCGAACGCTTGAGCCAACCCGTCACCACGCCGACGGTGGCCAGCAGCGGCCGCCTGTCTCGTTATGAGCAATTGCAGCAGATGCGCTTGACGCAGCCGATGCAGCAACCGGCAACAACACAGACGATGAAGGAAGCCGCGCGACAAGCCGCGCCCGAACGGTTCGCGCCGGAACTGCAGCGCGTCCAGGACTTCACACGGCCGCAATTCATCGACAAGTTCCCGCGAACTGAGGTGAAGGCCGAGTCGAAGACAGAGACGAAACCGGCGAAGAAGGGACTGGCCGCGCAGGCCGGCGCCGGCAAGTTCACGGAAACGATGTTCGCGATGGCCGGGGATGCGCTGGACAATCTGACATTCGGACTGACGGACAAACTGACCGACCGCATCGAACGGTACGTCCGCGGCGACCGCGAACGCACGCCGCAGGAAGAACAGGCGGCGCAACTGTTCGGCATGGTCGGATACCTGGGTGCTGGCGCCGGGGCGTACCGGGCCGCAAGAGGGCTGACGAGACAGGTCACGAAGCAGCTTCCGAAACTGGCCGACGACGCCGCGGCGAAGGTGCTCGCCCGGACGAACGCTTCGCCGATCACCGCAGCGACAACACGAATGGCTGCACAGAGCGCAGGGCGGGCCGCCGGGCACGCGCTGACCGGGGCGACGGCGGGGGCGATCTTCCAAGCGCCGTTTGAGGCCACGGAGGCGGCATTCGGGAAGAACAATCAGACAATCGGCCAACGCCTCGGCGATATCGCGGAAAGCGCGGCACTCGGTGCCATCCTCGATCCGATCGCGGAATCGTACATCGGAGCCGTCGGCAACATGCTGCGGCGCACGACCCGTGCGTTCGAACCGACGCGCGCCCGTGTCGTAAAACGGCCGTCGCTGGATCAAGTGCTTACCGAAATCAAGCCGATCGTGCAGGAGCGGATGACGCCGCCGCTGGAAAACCCGCGGGAGTTGGCGCGGTGGATTCAGCAGAACAGCGGCATCCCCGATCTCTCGCTGAACGAGATCCGGAAGTTGTCCTATGAGGGCATGCGGCAATTGGCCGAAGACATCCGCCGGAACATGAACATCTACGACACGTCCATCGCCGTCGCTCGGGAACGCGGGTATGATCTCGAAAAACTGCTGGCGGGCCCGCGCCGAGTGTCGCCGGAAGCGCTGCAGCGGGGCCGCGAAACACTTCGCATGCGTGAGATTGCCGGTGTTCCGCTGGTGCGCTCGCAAGACCCGACATGGGCGGAACGTGCTTCTCGGATGTCTCGGGCGGAACAGCTCGCCCAACGGTCGGAAGTGCAGCCAGCGCAGGCAGCACAACCCATGACGGCCGCCCGCCCGCGGCAACTCGAAGAACTGCAGCCGGCGCGCACCGTTGATGACGATGTTCCGTTCGCCGACGAAATCGAACCGCCGGAGCTCGACGAGATCGCGCCGCGCGTCAGGGACCGGGTGAACGCCTTCGCCGATCGTCTGATTGAAAGCGCCCGCGCAGAGTTGGCAGCCAGCAGAAACCGGTTGAGCAGCAACCCGGTCGACATCTACGCCCAATATGCGAAGATTGGCGCCGGCTACATGCTCAAGGGCGCGGTGCGGCTGGCAGACTTCACCGAGGCAATGGTCCGGGACTTCGGCGAGCAGATACGGCCGTATGTCCGAGAAATCTACCGGCGGGCGAAGGATCAATACAAGGTCATCCAGAAGCAGATCGAGTCCGAAGAACTCGGCCTGACCGGTTTTGAGGGGCAGAAGCTGAAAGACCTGTCGACGATCAACCTGAACACGGCAGACGTGTACCGCAACTTCAAGACGGTGTTCGGCCCGCACTATGAGAGCGTGAAGCGCGCCATCCTCGATCCGTTCGACGCCGCGAAGGGCGCATACGCCGAGGAGCAGAAGCGGCTCACAGACGCGCTCTACAACGACATCGTGAAGGGGCTCGGCATCAAGAAGGGTTCGAAGGAATCCGCGCTGGTACAGCAGTTCGGCGAGGGCCGGATCACGCTGGATGAGTTGCAGAAGGCGGCGCCGGACAAGTGGCAGAACATCGTGCAGGCGAACGAATGGTTCCGCCGGCAATATGATGACCTGATTAACCGGGTCAACGCGGTGCTTGCGCGCATCTACCCGAACCGGCCGGAGAAGCTGGTTCCGTACCGCCGGGATTACTACCGGCACTTCCAGGAATTGCGCGGTTGGTCTGGCCTGAAGAACCTGTTCGACACCACGGCGACGCAGATTTCTCCGTCGCTCGCCGGCATCTCGCCGTTCACGCAGCCGAAGACGAAATGGGCGAGCTTCAAACAGCGCCGCGGGCTCGGCGAATTCAAAGACGATGCGGTCGGAGGCTTTCTCGACTACATTCCGGCGGCGTCGTATGCGATCCATATCGACCCGCATATCTCGGTCTTCCGGAACCTCGCAAAGCGGCTTGCGGAGGACACGGAGCAGACGAAGAACCTGAATAACTTTATTGCATTCCTCCATAACTTCGCCAACGATCTGGCCGGGAAAACATCTGAATTCGACAGGTTTGTCGCAGGATTGGGCGGACGAAAAGCACTTCAATGGCTGACGTGGGCCAACAACCGGGTGAAGGCGAACGTCATCCTCGGCAACGTGCGGTCGACGCTGTCACAGCTCGCCAACATCCCGAACGGGATTGCCTATGGCGGTATCGACGCCCCGGCCGGCGCGCTGCGGACGATCCAAAGCGTGTTTCAACCGAACGAAGCGATGCAGCGGTCAAAGTTCCTGAAAGAGCGTTACATCGAAGGCACGTTCCGCCGCTTCGACCAAAAGTGGTGGGAGCAGCCGCGTCGATTCGCTGAATTCATGATGGAGGCGTCCGACCGCATCGGCACGTCGTTCGTATGGAACACGGCGTATGCAAAGGCCATCCGGCAGGGTGTCGCCGATCCGGTGAAGTTCGCGGACGAGCAGACGCGCCGGCTGGTCGGCGGGCGCGGCGTCGGCGAGCAGCCACTGCTCATCAAGTCTAAAGTCTTCAACCTCGTCGCACCGTTCCAACTCGAAGTGAACAACCTGTGGCGCGTGATGAAAGACTTTGTTGACGAAAGACGGTTCGGCGCGCTGGTGACGCTGTTTGCGGCCAACTGGCTACTGAACAAGGCATTCGAGCGGACGACCGGAAGCGGAGTTGTGTTCGACCCGATCGACGCGATTTATGACGCGGCGACGGCGGAGGATGCAAGCATCCTGCAACGGGGCGGACGTATGGCCGGCGAAGTGCTGTCGAACATGCCATTCGGCCAGACGCTTGCAACGCTCTATCCGACGTATGGGTTTAATTTCTATGGCTACGAGATGCCGTCCCGCAAAGAACTATTCGGCGAGAACGATCCGACGCGCTTCGGCTCCGGTCTGCTGGTCGCCGGCGCCATTACGGACCCGCTGTTTAAATTCGTGCTGCCGTTCGGCGGCAACCAGCTCAAGAAGACGATCAGCGGCGTCGACGCGCTCGTCCGCGGTGGATCGTACACCGAGAACGTGCTGACCACCGGCCTGCGGATTGAGGAGCCGAAGCTGCGGTTTCCGGTCGAAAGCACGCCACAAAACACCCTTCGCGCGGCACTTTTCGGGCCATACGCCACTTCCGAGGGGCAAGAGTACGCCCGTGAGAACAGAAGACCGTTAAGTGAGCGTCAAACAAGGGTTTATCAGAACATCGACGATCCGCAGACGTTCTACAGGACGCTGATGGAGCAACGGCGAAGAGAGACAGAGCTGAAAAAACTACGTGAGCAACAACTGAAAGGGCTGCGCTGAACCGGCGCGGCCCTCAATTTTTGGAGGGATGCCTGATGTCTATGGAAAACTGGCTCCAAACAATCAAACCGGGCGTCGCCATATTCGGCGCCGTTACGTCGTTCCTGTTCGGAGGATGGTCGCATTTGCTTTCTGTTCTGCTCGTCCTTGTCGCTTTGGATTACGTGTCCGGTGTCGCAGCGGCTGCCAAAGAGGGAAAGCTGCGAAGTGATGTCGGATTGTGGGGGATAGCCCGGAAGGTCGCGATCTTCGCCGTCGTGGCCGTCGCGCATCTGGTCGACTCGACCCTCGGTGACGCACACCTGTTCCGGGATGCGGCGGTGTTTTTCTATCTGGCGAATGAATTACTCTCGATCACCGAGAACCTCGGCCGCTTCGGAGTGCCGATTCCGCCGGTCATCCAGCGGGCGGTAGAAATTTTGCGCGGGAAGGGCGAAAGCAATGACTCGCGCTGAATTCTTCGCCGCCCTCGTCCCACACGCTTTCCGCGCCCGGCTGGAGGGCTCCCCGCTGTTCGTCTCTGTCCGGCTGGCGCAGAACCTGCTCGAGACCGGGGGCGTCATCCATCCGTGGTACAACCTCGGGGGGATCAAGGTCGGAAGCGGCAAGCCGAACGAATGGTGGGACGGAAGCTATGTCAAGAAGGGAACCTGGGAGGTCGTGAACGGACAACGTATCGACACGACGGCCGCATTCAGGGCGTACAAGTCGATCTATCATTTCTACCGGGACCAGGACCTGTTGTTCCAACTCCCACGTTATGCCCGCGTCCGGACGGCAAAATCTCCGGAGGAACAATGTACCGCCCTCCAGCTCTGTGGATACGCAACTGATCCGGCGTACCCCGGCAAGCTCATGGCGATCATCCGAGAGTACGGACTGAAAAAATACGATGACGAGGTGTTGCGAATGCTTGATACGATCAAGCAGCTTCAGCAAGATGTCGAGGCTTTGCGGAAGGAAGTATCGTCCCTGTCCAACCAGGTCGGCGTGTTGCTCGGCGCGCACGCCATGGATAAAATTCCTGAATGGGCCAAACCGGCCGTCGACGCAGCGGTTGCGGCCGGCATCGTCGACACGCCACAGGGCAGCAGCCTGGACTTCTATCGATTCGTGACGATTCTGCATCGCGCCGGACTGATCCCGAATACTCGGAAATGACGAAACCCCGCTCGGCCAATCGGCCGGCGGGGCTTTTTTTGCTTGTGTGGGGCCGCGGCGGTGCTTCCGCACAACGGCACGCCCAATATATCACATTCATGAACCAATGTAAAGTCTGGACAATTCTTCCGTATGGTCATATAATTTGAGAACAGATGTTCGCATTTGGGTGATGGTATGATAATCGAAATCTGCACATGTATGGTAAACGCTCGACCACGCTGGACGAGAGACGAAGGACCGCCTGCCTTCATCTGCACAAAGTGCCAACGTCCTATAAACGGATATTTAGAGCATTGGTTGAAACGAAAAAAGTGGGAAGAAAGGAGGGACGGAAAAATTAGGGATTTCTACATGTACAAAAACTGATAAAGTGTGACGAAAATTACAACACACCCCCATATGGAGGCGTGTCTATATTCCACGAAAGGGGCGGTTGCGACGATGGTTGATCTGGAATGCTGGTTGACAGAATTGAAGATTCGCGGGGTCGATGTCTCGAAAGCCGTTGATTATCTCGAATGCATCATTTTGGATCGACCATCTCCGCGGCCGCACGAAGTATTTGAAGTAGATGACGTTTCTGTTCCTCGGTCAGAACATGGCCCTTGTATGTGAGAGTACGATTCTCCAGCTCCTCAATCGAGATTTCCGACACGTCCTTCGCTACCGTGTAGGTGACGGAGGACTCATTTATTTGGACATTTTGGGTGATAGGTTTAGATGTTTTGTTCATATCAATTGGTTCGAGTAATTCTTCATCGTCCCAATATCCGCAAATAACCATCAGCTCGACCAGCGATGTCGTATGAAGGTATTTTGCAAAAACCTTTAACGTATCCGGTTCCGGCTTTTGAATCTCTGCCTCAATCCTCGAAATCGTCGCGGCTGATATTCCAGTTGCCTCCGCAAACCTCCGCATCGTTTTATAACCGCTTGCCAATCTATGATGCTTAATGAATGAACCATATCCTTTCGATTGCACCAAAACATTCCTCCCATTTTTTATCAAACCATAATGCATTATACCAATAGTATTACGTGCACGCAATTTTTTTGTTTCACCATATTGCTAAATGACGAGGCGGAAGGTATATTTGTGTTACAACCTCGTAACACCTTGACTAAATACGCGGGGGTGATGCATTTGAGAAAACCGGCGATAAGGTTGAAAAATGATGCGTTCATGAAGGCCGCAATGGAACATGGTCTTGAGAACAACACGCAGATTGCTGCGGCGCTCGGCGTGTCTGTAACGCAAGTCTGGCGGGCGATGCTGCCTATTACTGATCCTCGCCACAACTCGCCCGGTACGGCTTTTATCGCCGGGGTTCTTACCGTATTCGGCGGACCGTTCGAACGCTTCTTTTTTGTGGACTCGTCGTTACGAGAACGTAACAAAAATGCAGTATGAAGGGGATGACCAACCAATGCTTCAGACCATCCGCAAAAATCGCCTTCTCAACGCTTGCTCCTTCTTTCTCGGCCTTGAGGAACGCATGCTTTTCGAACAGCGTCCGAAAATCGCCGAATGGGCGCGGCGGCAATACGAGCGATTCCGGACCAGATTGGAGGCGATGAAACGACATGTTGGGCGCGAACCTGACCATCAACGCTGAACCGACAGAGATCACGCCGGATCGAATCGTCGTCCGCACGGCCGACGTGACGGACATCTACAACCGGGCGTACTACCGCCTGATCCCGGAGGTCGAGCAGGATGGACCGATTCAGCCCGCCGGACGACCGGCGCCCGTTGCGGATAATGCCGGACAAGCTTGACGAGCCGGAGATCGACTCATGGAAGATACGGCGCGACACAGCGCTGGAAGAACGCGCGGAAGGGGGTGAACGGGACAATGGGAAAACTCATGAGCCTTAACGAAGCTGTTGCCTACATTGGCGTATCTCACTGGACGTTGAGAAACTGGGTTGGGAAGAAGATTGTGCCGCACTACAGATTCGGACAGTCTTTCCTTTTCCGCAAGGAACAACTGGACGAGTGGATCAAGAAGCACGAGCACATCCCGGCCGAGGCGTAAACAAAAAGACCGCCGAATCGGCGGCCAACAAATTCACGCACTCCCATTATACACGATGGGAGCAAGGGAGGAAAACACGATGCTGAAAGAACTGTTCGATAAACTCGCCCGGAGGAATGAAGTCTACGTTGGGGTGATAACAGGCGAACTGCACGATGAATGGCTCCGAAAGAACACGGAAACGACGCTTTTGCGACTCGAGGCGGAGATCGCTCAAGACGAATTCAATCTCGAATTCTTCAAACGGCACATCGTTGACGGGAAACTCACGGTCGACCCCAAACAACTCCCGGAAATGGCTGAATCAGCATACTTCACAGAACAAGCGGACGCCGTCAATGAGAGAATGAAACGCTCCGTCGAGTTGGAGATCAAGGAACTCGAATTGTGGGGGCGCACCTATGAAGCACTTGGCATTTCGCCGGACGAGAATTACCGACTCAACTCGTGGACCGGCGAAGTCTTCATGGTCATCGACAACAACGACGGTGGTGAAGGCAATGCGCGTCCGCTTCATTGAACTCGAGCTGGAGAACTTCACGGAGCACAGGCGGCTGAAGGTCGACTTCGGCCGCATCGCCCGCCTGTCCGGGCGTAACGGCGTCGGCAAAACGTCGATCGGAACCGCGCCGGTGTGGGTGCTGTGGGGAACGGACCTGAACGGCAAGAAGTGGTCGCCGAAACCGACCACATACGAGGCCGACGTGACGCGGGCAGCGCTGCTGCTCGATGTCGACGGCAAGCCGATCAAGCTGGAGCGCGGGATCGACGGCGGTGACAACGTGTTCAAGGTAAACGACGTTCCCGTGAAGGCTCGGGAATTCGACAACACCGTTACCGGTCTGTTCGACCGCGATGAATTCCTTTCCCTGTACAACCCGCGCTACTTCTTCACGCTCCATTGGACGAAGCAGCGCGAGCTCATCCTGCGGCGCGTGGTTCCGCCGGCGAAGTCCGAAGTGTTCAAACATCTGCCGGAGCCGCAGGCCGCCAAACTGGACAAGCTGACCCGGAAGCATTCGATGGCCGATCTTGAGAAGATTCACCGCGACCGGAAGAACCGTCTGGAAAAGGAACTGATCGCTGCCGAGAGCCGTCGGAAGACGCTGCAAGAGCAGCTTACCACGATGGATTCGGCGCCGAAGGTCGATCCGAAAACGGCGCAGGCGGACATCGCGAAGATCGACACGGAAATTTCGAAAATTCAATCGTCGATCGCAGAAGCGGACGAGAACAACCAACGGATCGCACGTTTGAACTGGGATATCAGTTCGCTGCTGGATAAGCGAAACCGCATGAAAGAGCAATACGAACAGTTGAAGCAGCGTAAACCGGGGTCCAATTGCCCGACGTGCGGTCAGACACTTCAAGGGTACGCGCTGGAGAAGGCAGAACGGGACTACAATGCGACGATCGAAGCGTTCCGGGCGGAATACGATCAGGTTGTCGCCGACCGAAAGGCCGCTGAATCCGAACTGGCTGGCCTGACGTTCATCGACGTTTCCGAGAAGGTGGCCGAGCTCCGACGCTGGCAGGAAGCGAAGCAAGCCATCCTCGACGCCGCGCGCGAGAAGGAACGCCGCCAGCAGCTTGAGCAGGATGTCGAAAAGGCGCGGGCTGCCGAAGCATCCACGAAGGAATCACTCAACGAGAGCATCTTCATCATCGACGCGATCAAGGAATACCGCGCCAAGGAGGCCGAACTTCAGGCCGAGAAGGTGCAGGGGTTGTTCCGCCGACTCAAAATCAAACTGCACAACCGACTCAAGAACGGCGAACTCGAAGACACGTTCGTGATCCAAATGGACGGCAAGGACTATGTACAGCTCTCGTTCGGCGAAGGGATGGAAGCCGGCCTGGAACTGTCGGAAGTGCTGTTCGGTCAGTCCGAACTCATCACTCCCGTTTTCGTTGACCATATCGGCGAATACACCGGCCCCATCGCGGTATATGACCAGCTCATCACGGCCGGCGCGGTCCGGGATCAGGAACTCAAAATCGAGAAGGAGGAGTGGGCGGATTGAACCTGATGAACCTTCTCCGCGTGCTGCGCGGCAAGCATACGACCAAACGCAAGGTGCTTCCCTACATTCCCGGCACGATCGGCGTCTCCGCGGTGTCGGAGGCGATCATCCGGGACTACGGGCGGTTCGTTCCCCGGCGCATTCGGAGGAAGATCGCAAAGATTAGCGGTGTACCGCTCAAAGTCTACTACAACGGGCCGGTGATTCGCGGATGAGCCAAGTCAAGGAAATCTCGGTCGGCTTCACCTATACCAAGAACCTCGGCAACTACGAATCGCTGAAAGTCGACGCGGGCGTTGTGTTGACGGTTGAGCCGGGCGAAGACCCGGCCGCCGTCGAGGCGAAGGCATGGGAACACGTTCGCAAGTCCATCAAACGCGGCCTGGAAGCCGCCAAGGGAGGGTTCTTGTTATGAGTCAACAGCTCGCAACCATCAACACGCAGGCGGTCGTCGGCAGCTTCACGCAGGCCGAAATCGACACGCTGAAGGCGACGATCGCCAAAGGCACCACCAACGAGCAGTTCGCCCTTTTCGTTCAGACGTGCGTCAGGTCCGGGCTGAACCCGTTCCTCAACCAAATTTTCTGCCAGGTCTACAACACCAAAGAAGGTCCGGTCATGTCGATTCAAATTGCCGTTGAGGGCATCGTCGCTCTCGCGAAGCGGCACCCGCAGTATAAGGGGTTCATCGCTTCGGAGGTCAAGCAGAATGACGAATTCTCCGCAGATGTGGCCGCCGGGACGGTCGAGCACAAAATCACGTCTCTTGATCGCGGCCAGACCGTCGGCGCGTATTGCGTCGCCTATCGCGAAGGAGCGCCGAACATTCTGGTCATGGTGACGATCGACCAGGTGCAGCACCTGATCAAGAGCGAGAAAGGCGCGCAGGCACGCATGTGGCGGGATTATCTCGACGACATGATCGTCAAACACGCCATCAAACGGGCGTTCAAACGGCAATTCGGCATCGAGGTCGCAGAAGATGAGTACGGCACTGCTGGCGCGGAGATCCCGGCCTATGAACCACCCACCCGCCGCGACATCACGGACGAAGTCAACGCGGCCGCGGCGGCGAACGAGCAACCCGCGCCACAGGAACAGCCGGCTCCGCAGGATGACGAGGCAGCGAAGATGGCCGAACTCCGCGCGCAGATGAATGCCAAGTTCAAACAGCTCGGCATTAGCGGCCGTGAGGCGAAGGCGGCATACATCGCAGAGAAGGGCGTCGTCCAGGGCGAAAAGCCGACGTTGCAGGAACTGACGAAGCTTCTGAAGCTGATGGACATCGACATCCAGCAGAAGCAGGCGCAGGCCGCGGCGGACGACGACGATCTGCTGTGAACGGGTGGGCGCGATGGAGGTTCACATCCTCGCATCCGGGTCGAGCGGCAACTGCATAGCCGTTCGATCCGGCTCAACCACCATCCTAATCGACGCCGGCATCCCGAAAACGAAGATCGAGCGGCGCCTGCTAGACGCCGGCATCCGGCCGGACAAGATCGACGCCATATTCATCACCCACGCCCACAAGGACCACGTGAAGGGGCTGCCGCTGGCGAACAAGTACCGCATCCCGGTCTACGCCGGGCCGGGCGAATGGCGCGACATCCGGGGCGTGGATGAGGAATTGCGGAATGTGATGAAAACGATCGACACTGTTTTGTTCGTCGGACCGGAGTGCGGCCAGGAAGTTACTGTCGATGTCTTCAGCACTCACCACGACGCCTATGACCCTCTCGGATACGTGATCGAAGGCGATCAGAGGGTCAGCATCTGCCTCGACACCGGCCACGTCGACGACGAAATGCTGGCGGCCATGGAGGGCAGCGACATCTACATCATCGAAGCCAATCATGACCCGGACCTGGTCGCCGTGTCGGATTATCCCGAATCCGTGAAAACGCGCATCCTCTCCGACCGCGGCCACTTGTCGAACCAGCAGGCCGCCGAAGCGCTGGCGAAGCTGGTGCAGGGGCGTGGGGAACGCATCTATCTGACTCACCTGAGCGAGTCGAACAACATGCCGCAACTCGCGCTGACGACAGTCGAAACGGCGATGCGGGAGCGAGGGTTCCTGAACGGTTTTGATTATTTCTGCGAGGTGGTTTGAATGTACGTGTCTCGAAAACAGGAAGCCGAGATCGACGACCGTAAACGAACGATTTTGCTTGTTGACCATGAAGGCGAAGGCCATTTTCGGGCATATGGGTACTTGTTCGGCAAGGACGAAGTCGACGTTTTCTACGACGAATCCGAATACAGATCTGTGCTTGAGCAACACGCCCAGGCCTGCGAGGAAGTGCAGCAACTCATTCGCGAGATCGGCGAGCTCCGCGCGAAGACCGCTCTACGTATTCCAGCGTTACCGCGAAAGGTGGCGGAGGCGTTGGAGAAAGAGAGGGGAGCGCTACCCGATAACGCCTATATCCTCTGGAAATCAAGCCGAGACGATGCAAAGGAGCGGAAGTATTTTTCAATCCTGCACGAATTCGTAAATCAAAAGGACAACATCTTCAAGCTTGCCGACGCCCTCCGCTACGGCTACATGGTGAAGGAGCCGACCATCCGTGACGAAATCGACGCAATCATCGAGGACTGCGGGGACGACCGCCGGCAACTGGCCGAACGTCTGGCTGATCTTTACGAAACGCGGCTGAAACAGGAGCGCGAGAAAAGCGGGTGACGCATCATGGCCCGGCGGCCGCAACTTGAGGACGGATACACGCGAATCGCAAACGAGATATTGGAGCAGGTCGCACATCTCCGGTTGAACGGAACGCAATTTCGTCTCCTACTTATCGTCTGGCGCTACACCTACGGTTACGGTCGGAAGGAAGCGGAATTGTCGCTCTCCTTTCTCGCCTCGGCGATCGGCGCATCCCGCAGCCAGGTCGACCGTGAACTGACTGACCTGATCCGCCGGAGCGTGATCGAGGTCGTTCCAGGTTATGGCCGGCGGCGCCTGCTCCGGTTCAACAAAGATTTCTCCGCCTGGATCGACCCGGGGCGGGAAAAGCGGACGCCGGGCCATGACCGACATGAATCTATTGGCGATTGGCTCGGGGGTGATCCATACGAACTTTGACACGACGGTTGATGTATTCGCCGAACAGGCCGTTCTCGGATCGATCCTGATCGACGCCTCCGTGCTCGACGACATAACGTTTCTTGAGCCGCGCGACTTCTCGGTGAAACGACACGAATTGATCTACCGCGTCTGCCGCTACCTTCACGACCACGATAAACCCGTCGACCTTGTGACCGTGACCGCGCATTTTGAGAGCCGCAACCGCCTAGACGACATGGGCGACGTGGGATATTTGAGCGAACTGATGAGCACGGTCCCGACAGCAGCGAACGCCCGGTTTTACGCGCAGATCGTCCGATCGAAGGCACATCGCCGGCGCGGGAAGGAGCTGGCTCGGAAGATCGAGGCGGCGGCTGACGACGACTACGAGACCGACGAAGACTACTTCACCGCAATCGATGAACTGGTCGACGAGATCCGGCCGGCGAAGGAATCGGAGATGGTCGATCTGGCCGAGGTGCGCGACGACTACTTCCGACACCTTCAGAGCCAGGCAGAGAAGCTGGTCACCGGCTTGTTCAAACAGTTCGATGCATGGGCCGGCGGAATGTGGCGCGGATGGCTGTATATCCTCGCCGGCAGGCCGGGCGCCGGGAAAACGGCGAAGGCGCTACTCTACGCATACGGCATCGCCAAACACAATCCGGACGCTGGTCCGGTGCTGATATTCAGCCAGGAGATGGACCGTAACGAGCTGATCGACCGCATGGTCGCGGCAGTCGCCGGGGTGAATTACCGGCGATTGATAAACAAGGGCGGCGAGGAAGGTTTCACAGATGCCGAATGGGACCGGATCAACCGTGCGTATGACGCAATATCGCGGCTTCCGCTACACATCCGGGACTCCGCCGGCGTGACAATCCAGGAAGTCCGTGCGACGGCCAGACGCTTTCGCAAACGCTACGGCAAGCTGTCGCTCATAATCGTCGACTATCTCCAAATCATGGACATCCCGCAGAAGAAGAACGAGACGCGGGCTGCGGCGATCGGGCGGGTGACGCGGGCGGCCAAACAGATGGCGCGGCAAATGAAATGCGTGGTCATGCTGCTGTCACAACTCAACCGCGGCAGCGAAAACCGGGATCGGCCGAAACTCGGCGACTTGAAGGAGAGCGGCAGCATCGAACAGGATGCCGACGTTGTCGAATTTCTGTGGGAAACCGGGGATCGGATCGAAGGGGCGAAGGTGGTCGAGTCGATCTTCGCCAAAGGACGGAATGTCGGAACGAACGAGATCCGCATGATTTTCGAATGGTGGTACCAGCGGTTCAAGGAGTTGGAGCCGAGAAAGGAGGCGGCGCCGGATGGCAGGCGGAAAAATCACAAATCGCACTGAATATGAGCGGGCGCTTGCCTGGTATGAGAAGAAGCACATCGAACTGAACGATCCGCTACTGACGGACGAGCAGCGCGAGAAATTGCGGCAGAACCTCGAAACCGTGCGCGCCGAGGTCAACAAGTACGAGCTCGGCGCAAATGCCCGCCGGGAACCGGACATCGTCGTGCATTGCCTGCGGCAGAATGTAGAGATGTATGTCGTCGACGAAGCCGGAAACGTGCTCGGCGCGACAACGGCGGATTCCTTTCGGCGCGGCGAACTGGTGAAGGTTTATCCGGGCCTCCGAGAAGTGTACAGGAAGCTCGGATGGCCGTTCGACGATCCGGATGCGCCGGCGCAGGAAACGATCGAGGAACTTCCACTACAGAACGGATGGAGGGCGGAAACTCCGGAGGGGCGGGTTGATGCGACGCCTTCTCAAGTCTATGGCGCAAATCCAAAGGCGGACGCCTTCTTAGCGGAACTTTCCCGCGGGCAAGAACTGCAGTCCGAGCCCGACGCGGAGCAAAAACAGGCATCCGTCTCCGCTCTCGCGGGGTGGCTCGACGATGATTAAGGCCAGCTTGTGCACCGGGATAGCCGGACTTGATCTCGCAGCATATTGGGCAGGCATGACAACAGTGGTGTTTTGCGAGAGAGACCCGTTCTGTCAGAAGGTGCTCCGCAAGCACTTCCCGCATGTCCCAATCATCGATGACGTTTGCAACTTCACTCGAAAGGAGCTGGAACGCCGTGGAATCGCCGGAGCAATTGACATTATTTCAGCAGGATATCCTTGCCAGCCTTTCAGTTACGCCGGGAAGCGACGAGGCGCGGAAGATGACCGCCACCTCTGGCCAGAAATTATCCGCATCATTAAGGAGATCAGACCCCGTTGGGTTGTTCTCGAAAATGTTCTTGGACACGTCACTTTGGGTCTCGACGACGTGCTTGATGACCTGGGGGGGCGGGTTACACCGCGCAAGCATTTGTACTTCCGGCTGCTGCCGTCCGTGCCAGCCATAGACGAGACCGGGTCTTCATTGTGGCCCACTCCGCAGGCACACGATGCGACGAAAGGATCAGCGGACAGAGTGGGGAGATTCGGGACGGAGCATGGCGGGAGGAACCTGAACGATTATGTTCTCTTATGGCCCACGCCGAAGGCGAGAGACTTCAAGCATGCAACCGGAAGAGAAGAAAGGGATTCGCCGGACCTGAATGTGATGGTCAAAATGTGGCCCACACCGCGCGCGAACGATGCGAAGAAGCGCGGGAATGTGTCGGACGATCCGAGGAATGGCCTTCCGGGAGCGGTGCGGATGTGGCCAACTCCTCATGCGAACTGCCATACCGGAGCAGGGGAGAAGGGCGAGGGAGGAATGAACATCCAGACGGCGGTGAAGATGTGGCCAACGCCTACTACGAACGACGCGAAGAACGCGACGTTGCCGCCGGCGGCGAAGGACTGGGACATCATCCCTGGGGCGCTGATGCGGGAAGGGTACACATCGCAAGAAGGACAATTGAACCCGGAGTGGGTGGAGGCGCTGATGAACTTTCCCGTTGGTTGGACGGACGTGGACTGAACCCGCTGGACGCGCTGAAAGACTTCATCGACTCGTACCCACAACCGGCGCTCATGGGGCAGCCGCAATACGATTGGGAGCCCCCGAGGGTGGCTACTGGCGTGAAAAACCGGGCGCCGAGGTTGAAAGCACTCGGAAATGCGGTTGATCCGTTGCAGGTGTTCCCGATCATGTATGCAATTCGGGTCATTGATGACCATTTGCGGAGGGAATCGACGTGATCGCCACCAAACAACAACTCTTTCAGCTCGCCACCGACCCGACCGCGCCGATGGATGACCGCTACGCCGCCGCCCGCGAGCTGCAGCGCCGTCACCTGAAGGACGAACAAATCACCGCGCTGGTGCGCCTGTGGCCGAGCCACACGGCGGACGAGATCGCGGAACGGCTGAACGTTCCGGTTCAGACGGTGGTCGGGGCGGCACGCACATATGGACTATTGGGGAGGGGATGAAGATGATCGTTCCTGAAATCAAACTCGATTCGCCGGATGACCTGCTGAAATACGTCAAGACACTGCCCGAGGAAGCGCGGCAAGACTTCATGGCCGTGTTGGTCAGCCTCGAAGACGGCGACATCACCGTGCAGGAGGCAACGCAATACATCGGCGACATTCTCGGGCGGTACGCGCCGGTGCAATGAAAGGAGTTGATTCGATGCTCGATTGGATATTGGGCCTCCAACGCAAGGAGAAACCCAAATGCAAATACCCGGACTGCGGGAAGCCGGCAACCACGCATTGGGCGCTGGTCGATCTGTGCGATGAGCACCGGGAAGTCATCCGGAAGGAAACGTATGTGTACTACCGGAACCGGATCACCTACTGGAATCGAGAGGAATACCACAAAATCAGTCACTTTATCCCGTGGTCGCGGGCAATGAATGGGAAGGAAGACGTTGACGAGGAGGCGATGTAGGAATGCGGTACGTAGGCATTGACCCCAGCACGAAGACCGGTTTCGTGGCGCTTGACGCGGCCGGAAATGTACTGCGGGCAAAGGAACTGACCGGCGTCGGCAACAAAGACCCGAAGCGCATGGTGACGTTGATTGACGAGGTCATGGCGCATCTGCAGCCGGATGACGTGATCTGCATCGAGAGCCCGGCCATGCACGCCCAAGGCAGCGCGGTCGGTTTCATGTGGGGGCTGGCACACGGACTGCGGATGGCGATTTTCCGGCGCGGATGGCACTACATCGACGTGACGCCCGCCGGCGTGAAGAAGTTCGCCAGCGGCAAGGGCAATACGAAGAAGGACGAGCTGGCGGTGCATATCTACAAGCGCTGGGACTTCGAACATCCGAGCGACAACGTGCGTGATGCCTACGTGCTGGCGCAAATCGCATGGACGATGCGTTCGGGCCTCACAGTCCAGATCACAAAGCAGCAGGCTGAGGCGTTGCAGGCGATCCGTGTGTACAACGCGGCTATAAACGAATTGGGGAAGGTGGTTGAGGACTATGGGGCGAGCAAGTCGTGATAAGGGGATGCGCGGAGAGCGAGACTTCGCGGAACTGGCGGTGGAGGAAGTGACATGACCTCAATCACCTACGCCGAAAGCGTCCGACTGACGCAAGAAATCTTGTCACAACCGCCCGGCGACTGGACGCACATGCTGGATGGAAAGCCTGTCCGCGAAGTCGCCCGGCATATCGTCGGAAAACACGAGATCGTCTTTTTCCGCGCAGACGATTACTGCGGGCGTTGGATAGCGGAACAGTTTGACAAGCGGGCAAAGCCGTATGTGCCGGAACCGGAGCAAATGACGTTATGGTGAGGGAGGGAAAACCATGGGCGACTATCGACGCGAGATCGAATATTTCCACCGCATGTGGGCCAAAAACACTCCACGTTGCCCCGGATATGGGGAAGCGGCAGGAAGGTGTGACGGCATACCTCTGGATGGTCGAAGATATTGTTTTGAATGCTCACTGAAAGAATTTTCAGACACCCAAAGAGGGAGGGAAAAGGGATGAAATGCCTGTGCGGACAAAAGATGAAGCGTCCTCCACTCCCTTTCGACATATGGGGACAAGCCTTGTGGGAATGTGATTCTTGCGGGGCCGTAATGAAGCAAGTGATCCGAGGAAACCCCGAAAAATGGACGTTCATCTTCTGGCATATTCTCTATTTGTTCGGTGTGCATAAGAAGTGGTGGATTAGGACAGGTGAAAACGGGAACGGGAGGGAAAAGGGATGACCGGATTCCAGATCACATGTTTGCGGTGCGGAACGTCGATGGACGTGAAGCCCGGCTTTCGTGATGTTTCGGACGAACCGATCAGATTCGGTACTGATCTTCACGATTTCGTGCAATGCAAATGCGGAAATGAGATCCATAGCGGCTACGAATATGCGCTTGAAAAGGAAGTCTGCACCTGGGTTGATGCTTCGATGAACGGCGATGATCGCTGAGATTGTGAGAGAGGAGTTGGAAAGAGTGAGTAACCAAAAGACCACCTTCACCATCTATGGTCGAAAGATTATGTCCATTTCCGGAAACCTTACCGATCTCGATGTCGGCGACAAAGTCACCTACCTTGGGGAGATGTATCGGGTGACTGGTTGTATCCGATCCGACGGGGAATGTGAAATTCGGCTGAAAAAGATCGAGGAAGAAGACTATGCGGCACGCTTGGACGCCCGCCCGGGTGAAAATTGCGAAGGCGCGATATAGCGCGGATCGCCTGGATCGACGAATCAACCGCCTACGGCAACGATTGCCCCGGCGGAAAATGTGAGATGTGAAAGGAGCGAACGCCAATGAGTGACCAAACCGAAGTCCAGCGGCTGCGGGCGGCGTTGGAATACATTCGCTCATTCCCGTTTGCGGAGCAAAACGATGATATACGCTGCATCCTTCGCACGGTAGATGAAGCCCTCTCAACCCCAACAGGTGCGCAGAAAGGAGCTGACCAAGCGTGATTGCGAACCAAATCATTGATGACTTGGAGAACGGAGAAACCGTTAAATTATCATTGCTTCAATGTAACGAGTGCAAGAATGTGATGGCGGTAGAAGATATTGAAGTCGAACATTGCCCGAAATGTGGATGGGTAGGGTATGGAGAATTAGAGCTATTATATCGTGAATTGAATTGTCGTTTGCAACTATAACACAAAAGGAGCTGACCAAGCATGATTAAGTTGACACTTAGAGATGGTACGCCATGGTACGTAAATCCTGATCATATCGTTGATATTTATCCGCGTAAGGACGTCGCTACTGTTGTTGGAACAATCAAAGAAGAAATTTCTGTCACCGAATCCCCCGATTGTTGAAAATGATCGAGGTCGAGGAAACACCAGTTTGTTCTAGCGTTTATGGTCTGTGTGAATGATTTTGGAGACGGGACGATCTATGTCATGTTCTCGGCGGTGGAAGTTAAAAAGGCGGTTCAAAAGATTTTGGACGAATCCACCGTCTACGGCATCGACCGCCGGGACGGGCGTTGTGGGATGAGTTTCCGAATATCACCTGATTTCATTACGTCTTTGTTGTTGCGAGCTCGAAACGATTCTGTTACGAGGGGGTGATCGGATGGGATACGCAATAGATGAGCAGGAAACGACGTGCGTGTATGACAAGTCGACAAACCAATGGACCGTCTACACCTGCGCTCGGAATCACATCGGCCGGCTGCTCCGACGATTCGGCGAACCGTTCTGGAAAGAAACCGAACCGGACAAGCACGGTGAGCCGCGGATCATCGCGGCAAAGTGGCGGGTGCCGGGGAACGCGGTCAGATTCGTCAAAATCTCCGCAGATAACGGGACTTTTTCGGACGATCAATCCGAGGAAGGGTAAATCTACTGACTCATCACTTCAATTAATTAAACCCGCGCTGAACGCGCACAAAGGAGAGGGAAACGATGGTTCAACTGAATGTGTTGTTCAAAAAGATGCAGAAGGACGACAAGAAGGAAGTGCTGCACTTCCAGGTGCAGGGCGACGAGCTGCCGGACGCGCAGCAACTGGTTGAACTGGCCGGCGGCATCGTGGTGTTCGAGGTCGACGGCTGCGACGCTGGCGAGCTGAACGCCGAGTTCGCGACGCTTCAACGGGATTCGAAGAAGACTGTGCTCAAGATGAACATCAAGGGCGACAGCGAGGACAAGGCCGTGAAGCTTTACCGCTACGCCGGCCGAAACGTGACGCTCAAACTGCAGGCGGCGCAGATGACCGTGGACGAATTTTACAACGAGGAACCGCATGAGGGGATTGAATACCGGGTGAATCCGGACGGAACGGCTGACGTGGACCAGCAGCAGGTGACGCTCGAAGAGGCTGCGGAGCTGGCCGAGCAGGGCGAGCCGGAAGACGAGGATGATCTGCCGATTTAAGGGGGTCTGAACGATGAAGTCAATTAACCAAATGATTCAGGAGATTCACGACAACGCCGTTAGCAAGGGCTGGTGGGTCAATCCGCGATCATTCGGAGAATTGATCGCCTTGATTCACAGCGAAGCGTCGGAGGCGTTGGAGGACTTCCGGGCGGGCAATTCGCCAAATGAAGTGTGGTACGAAAAAGTAATCGATGGCCAGGTTGTGCGTCGGGGTGTGCCTGTTGATGAAACATGGAAGCCTTGCGGCATCCCCAGCGAGCTGGCCGACATCGTGATCCGCGTCATGGATGTCTGCGGTCGGTACGGTATCGACTTGGAGCAAGCCATCATGGAGAAGATGGCGCACAATCGGACCAGGCCGCAACGACACGGAGGAAAGGTCATTTGAACCAACCGCCCCGGCTGCGATCCGGCCGGGGCGCCCGAAAGGGGGGCGATACCGTGGAACAGATTGCCTGGGGTGCTGAACTTACGCCCGAGCTGGACGAGCTGGACAAGAAGGCCACACAGCGGGCGGTCGAAAGAGAACTTGAAAAGTACCGGCTCTACAAGTATCTGGCCTTCGATGAGCGCGAGGCAACAGTAACGGCCAGTTACGAGCTGCGCGAAGGCGGCAGCGGCAACAAGACCAGCGATCAAACGGCCGAGATCGCGATCCACAACGTCGATGAGCGGGAGAAGCGTCGGGCGCACATCGAGCGGATCGAGCAGGCGGTCAATCGGCTGCCGCACAAAGAGGCGTTCCTGATCCGTGAGCGGTACATGACGAAGGATGCGGAATACATCACGGATTACCACGTTTACGCACATGTCTTCGACCCGCCGATCAGCGACAAGACGTATATAAAAATCCGCTGGAAGGCAGTTCGGAGACTAGCGCTGGCGCTGGGGGTTGCGGTTCCGGTCAACCGGGACGACCAGGCGCGCATACCCTGATACCGGAGGGGTGCGCATGAAAAAACAGGATGACTTCAACTTCGAAGAAATCGAGGCGCAGGTCGTCGAATACATCCCCACGCCGCACGGACGAATCGGCATCATCATTCCGGATAACGAACCGACAGAAGAACAACTTGACCAGCTGTACAAAACCATCGCGGACGCGATAATCGAATCCACAGACAAAAAGAGAAGCGCCACCTGAAACGAGGGGCGCTTATTTGTTGGTCTGATTTTTGAAATAATCAGTATATACACGACAAGACGACGCGAGACATCGCGCAACAGCTGTTCATCAGCGAAAAGACTGTGCGGAATCATATATCGAATGTGACGGGGTTTGAAACACGTGCGCCTTACGGGACTCGTCGTACTGACAGTTTCGGTCTGGTATAATAAAAGCAGTGATTTGGTTGAGCGGGGGGTGTTCACATGGAATGGTCTCAGGTCAGAAGCCACTATCCTTCTCAGTGGGTTCTGGTTGAAGCGATTGAAGCCTCTACAATTGACCGCAAGCGGGTAATAGAGCAAATGTCTGTTGTCGACTCGTTTGGCGACAACAGCATAGACGCCATGAAAAAGTATTTGCAGTTGCACAAAGAGAACAAAGAACGCGAACTTTACGTCGTCCATACTTCCCGCGACCATCTGGATATCGAAGTCACGACATGGACCGGGGCACGTGCATCCATATGAAATTCGAAGTAAAATACGGATTGCCCTTTACAGAGGTTGTTTTGCTGCATCATGGCGTGGAGAAGCGGGTATCAAATGTACTGATTGATACCGGTTCTGCCGCGACATTGCTTTCAGCTGAAATTGCGCTTGAATTGGGTTTGGAACCTGAGCCCGAGGACGTCATCCGTGCGATGCATGGTATTGGCGGAGCGGAGTATGTGTATGAAAAGATCATTGATCGTTTGGTACTTCATGAAGCCGCCGTCAATCAATTCAATGTCCAAGTAGGCGCAATGGATTATGGTCTGGACATAAACGGTATTATAGGCATGGACTTCTTGCTCTCAGTCGGTTTGATCATCGATTTGCGAAATCGCGAGATATTTGCCGGATGATCTCATGCATCTCTCATAGTCCAACCTTCCTCTCGAATATAATTAACCGAATCATCCGGGAGGAGCGGCCATGCCATGCGCAATCGACAGCATTCGATCCGGATCGAATACCGGTATGGCGCGGACGATCTGCTTGAGATCGTGAACGAATTGGCCAGGGATACCGTGCTGAAAACCGGCGGCCCGTCCGCGATCCGCAACCGGACAAAAAAAAATGACCGACCGCGTACAAGCAGCACCACAGACCATGTGCAAAGCCGTTTGATGAAACCGCGTCAAACGGCTTTTCTGCATCATCGGGGAGGCGATCGCGTTGTCTCATCGGGCCAAACCGGTCGCGGCGATCTACGTGCGGGTCAGCACGACGAAGGCGAGCCAGAAGGATAGCCCGGATCACCAGGAGGGCATTTGCCGGGAGAAGGCGCGAATTATGGGGCTGGAAGTGCCGGATGAGCTGGTCTACGAAGACCGCGACAGCGGCACCAGCATCATCGAACGCCCGGCGATCCGGCGGCTGCTCGCGGATGCGCAGGAGGGGCGGTTTCAGGCGGTTCTTTTCGCTTCGCTGTCCCGTTTTTCCCGCGACCTCGTCGACTCGATGGCGCTCAAGCGCATGCTGGTCGACGCGCTGAAGATCCGGCTCATCTCGATTGACGAGAATTACGATTCCGGCGTCGACCAGGACGAATTCAAGTTTCAGATCTTCTCGGCCGTCAACCAGAAGCAGAGCGAAATGATCAGCTTAAGCTCGCGCCGCGGCATCCGGCAATCGGCCTTGAAGGGAAATTTCATCGGGAGCATTCCGCCGTACGGGTACAGGAAAGCGGTGATCGACGGGCGAAAAACGCTCGTTCCGGACGAGGCGGAGCGTGCCGTTGTGCGGGAAATTTTTCGTCTCTATACGGCTCACAAGCTCGGAGACAAAGCCATCGCGAGCGTGCTCAACGAACGGCGCATTCCGTCGCCCAAGGGCGGCGTGTGGGGCGTCACGACCATCCAGCGCATCCTGCAGAATGAAGCCTACACCGGCGTGAACGTGTTCGGCAAATACGAAACGGTGAAGGTCCACAGCCTGACGGATTTGCACGATCGGCGAAAAAAGCTCGTCCAACGCGACAAGTCGGAATGGGAGCGCCCCGCTGTCGGAAAAACGCACGAAGCGATCATCGCCCCGGAATGGTTCCAGGCGGCGCAGGAGATCCGGATGCGGCGGGGAGGGGGAAAGCGAGGCGGTGTCCGCAACCGCAGAAACGTGTTCGCCGGGCTGATCCGCTGCGGACATTGCGGCGCATCCATGGTCAGCATGAAGTCCAAGGCGTACCGTTATCTGGTCTGCTCGAGGCGCAGAAGGCAGGGAGACGCCGGCTGCCGGAACGATTACCGGCTGCCGTACGAAGCGTTCAGGGACGCGCTGCTGGAGGACTTGTCCGAACGGCTGTCCGCCGTCGCGCATGCGGATGAGTTGTTCGAACAGCATCGCGGGTTGATCCGGGACGATCCGAACGACCACGAGAGGGAAATCGCGGAATTGAGCGCGAAGATCACGCGCTGCCGGGAAGCGATCCACATGCTGCGCAAAGACTGGGTGGACGGCCGGCTGGACCGGCAGCAGATGGAATTTGAGAAAAGCCGTTTTGAGCGGGAGATTCGGCTGCTGGAGGAACGGCTGGCGGAGAAAAAGGCGAACGCGCCGCGGCGGGAGGACATCGGTGATACGCATCAAGATGTCCGGGACGCTTTGGAAAATCTGCTCGATTTGAATTACGACGACGGGGAAGAGTTTGACGAATTGCATCTCATTCTGCGGAAACTGATCGAGAGCATAACGGTGTCAAGAAGCGGGGTTGTGACCGTAAGGACCGCGTTTCGGGCGGATACCCGTCCTGACCCCGGAACGCCGTCCCCGGACCGTTCCGCGGATGAGACAGTCCGGGTGTGACGGTCGGCCCGCAGTTACTTTTACGTTATCACAAGGTCACCTCAACTCGAATGCCATGCGGAATGGGTTGACTTTGCCATCATACCGGCCGAATGTTTCCGGAATATGTCGATTCATCGATACAAATTGAACTTTTTCTATATTTTTGACGAGTTACGGATTGTTCAGGAGTCGTTTATAATTCAATCGAATGGTATAATCGCCGGTCGTGTCGGGACGAAAGGACCGGGCCTTCGATGCGTTCAACGGCCCCCGTGTTTCCCGCATGCCGGGATTCCCGCCGGGATTGACGTGCTGGCGGCTGCGGTGATCTTCACGAAGTTTGCCGGTCTCATGAATGGGCCGGCAATGCAGCGGGTCACCCCTTTGGTCCAGTTCAGGGGTGTCCCGTAATTTGTCTTCGGCCATGCCATGACGATTCCCGGGGGGCTGCCTGTGAGAGAGAGACGCGACCGGTTGTTCGTGCCGCTGAGAATCCGATACATCGTCTGGCTTTTCCTGCTGATCACGATCCCGTTCTTCATCAGCGGCCTGCTGACCTATCGGCAATATTCGCAAAATGTGGAGGAAGACACGACCTCCTTCACCCGCCAGATCATCGGCCAAATTTCCCTGAATCTGGACCGGTACGTCAAGGATATCGAGCGGGTGACGCTGGCGCCGTATTACGACAACAACGTCATCGCCATTCTGAAAAATCATCTGGCGAAGCGGCCGGGGGGCAACTACGTGTCCACGGAAGAGATGGCGAAGATCAATCTGATGGTCTCGTCGCTGGCCATCGACCGCAACGAGCTGCAGGGCATCGCCATCTTCGCTTATGACGGCAGCCTGTTCAGCAACCTGCAGGAGAGCATCAGCAAGCATTGGGAGCCGGCGGACAACGCATGGATCGAAGAGGTTGAGGCCGCCGACGGAGAGCTGGTCATCCTTCCGCCGCATACGGCGAGCTATTATGTCGGCCGGCCGAAGACCGTCGTGTCGATTGCCCGCGTCATCCGCGCGACGAAGACGAACGAGCATCTCGGGATCGTGAAGGTGGACCTGACCGGAGACGGCATGGAGAAGGTGCTGGGCACCGCGAATTTCGGCTACAACAGCCGGATTTACATCTCCGACGGCAAAGGGCGGCTCATCTATCCGCTCGCGGGCGACAGCGCGCTCCCGCCCGCCGGGAGCAACATCGTGTTCGACGGCGAAACCTTCATTGCCGATGCGATGCAGTCGTCCTATACGGGACTGAAGGTGACGGGGCTGATCCCCGAGAAAGATCTGCGGGCGGGAGCCCGAGAGCTGGTCCGCTACACGCTGTTCATTTCGCTCGGATCGATTCTGCTGGCCTATTTTATCGCGGGATTCGCGGCGAACCGGCTCGTGCATCCGATCCGCCAGCTGGAAATGAAGATGAAAGAAGTGCGCCGAGGGAATTTCCGCGTGCGGGCGAAGGTCAACCGGAACGACGAAATCGGCCGGCTGACGGCGGGATTCAACATCATGGTGAGCGAGCTTGACCGGCTCGTCAAGGAGCTGTACGAGAGCCGGCTGCGGGAGAAGGAAGCGGAGTTCTACGCGCTGCAGAGTCAGATCAATCCGCATTTCATCTACAATACGCTCGAATCGATCAACTCGCTCGCACTCGAGTCCGAGCGGCACGAAATGTCGGATCTGGTCGTCAACCTGGCGCGGCTGCTCCGCTACACCGTCGACAAGAAGGAGAACTTCGTGCTGCTGAAGGAAGAGATCGCCTTCGTCGAGGCGTACCTGCAGATTCAGCAGTCGCGGCTGGGAGACAAGCTGCGCTCCGAGATCCATATCGAATTCGGGCATGAGTACCTGGTCGTCCCGAAGCTGATTCTGCAGCCGCTCATCGAAAATGTGGTGGAACACGCGCTCGCGGCCGACCCGGTGACGGTCAAACTGTCCTCCGCGCTGGAAGAGAATCAGGAAACGCTTATCATCACCGTCGAAGACGACGGCGCCGGCATGAGCAGCGAGCGGATTCGGCAGGTCGAGCAGCATATGTACGCGGAGCAGGAAGAGATTGCGGGTATCGGGAAATTCGGCGTGAAGCGCAAGGAGTTCGCGCTGCGCAACGTCCACTGGCGGCTGCGTCTGCTCTATGGCGAAGGCAGCGGACTCCGCATCGACAAGAAGGTCGCCGAGGGAACGCGGTTCATGCTGCGCATGCCGGTGAATTACGGGATGAACGAGCAGGGTGAGTTAACATGATCACGATTTTGCTGGTTGAAGATGAAGACAATATCCGCGCCCGCTTCCGCCGGCTGCTGGAGGAGACGATCGGCGGGGTGAGCGTCGTCGGCGAAGCCTCAAGCGGCGTGGAAGCGCTGGAATGGCTGAAGAAGTCCGCCGCGGATGCGATCATCACCGATATCCGGATGAAGGACATGAACGGGCTTGAGCTGATCCGGCGGGTCAGGGAGACGCATCCCCGCATTCCCGTCGTAATTGTAAGCGGATACAGCGACTTTACGTTCGCCAAGGACGCCATCCGCTGCGAGGTGACGGATTACCTGCTGAAGCCGGTGGATCGCGTCGAGCTGGCGCAAGTGATGGAGAAGGTGAGACGGAAACTGGAGGACGGCCGGTCGAGCCGCCAAAAGCCCGGGCCCTTCCCGACCGAATCGCCGCAAGCCGCGGAAAGTGAAGGCGGCGAGCGGGAGGAGCGCCAGATCATCCGCAAGGTCAAGGAAATCATCCGGATGCGCCTGCATCAGGACATCTCGCTCCAATACCTGGCCGATCAGGTCAATCTGAACCACCGCTACCTGTCGGTGCTGTTCAAGACGGAGACGGGGCAGAACCTGTCCGATTTCGTGATGCAATGCCGGATGGACAAGGCGAAGGAACTGCTGCGCGGCACGCAGCTCAAGGTGCAGGACATTTCCCGATTGGCGGGCTATCCGAATGCCAAATACTTCATGACGGTGTTCAAGCAGCTTGTGGGAGTCACGCCGACGGAGTACCGCGACTGCGCGGACGGCGAAGACAGATAAAGTTCAATACAATTCAAACCTTTTCTGAATACCAGGTCATTATGTCCATGCGGCGGCTTTCCTATAATGAAATTGTGAAAACGCTTTACATCATTTTCATCACCACCACAGTGCAAAGGGGTAGCGTCGCATGAAGAAGCGGAAAATGAAGAACATGCTTGGTTTGCTCGCAATATTCGTCCTCGTCATGGTTCAGCTGACCGCCTGCGGCGGCGGCAAATCCGGATCGGACGGCGGCGGAGCGTCGGCCGGCAGCCAGCCGGCGAAACAGGAACAAAGCCAGGGCGAGGCAAAGCAGAACGTCACCTTGAAGTTCAGCATCTGGGGCAATGACACGCACAAGCAGATGTACGAAGAAATGATCGCCGCATTCCGTGAGACCCATCCGAACATCAATGTGGAAGTCATGACGATTCCGTTCGCCGAATATCAACAGAAGCTGACGATCATGCAGGCGTCGAAGACCGCGCCCGACGTCGTCTGGCTGGCGGAACGGATGATTCCGCAGTTCATCACCGCGGGCCATCTCCTCGACATCTCGTTCCTGAAGGACGATGCGGACTACAAGTTCGACGACATCTTCCCGAGCACGCTGGATCTCGTGACGAAGGACGGCGGCATTTACGGCATTCCGTTCTCGACCCCGCCGTCGATGCTCTACTACAACAAGACGCTTTTCGAAGCCAAGGGGCTCCCGACGCCGAAGGAACTGTATCTGCAGGGCAAATGGAACTTTGACGAGTTCCTGAAGGCGGCGAAAGCGCTCACGGATTCCGCGCAAGGCATCTACGGCACCAACTTCGTGCGGAGCGGTGGCTGGAACAACTGGCCGGATGTGCTGCAAACGGTGTTCAACGCGTACGGCGCGGAACTGTTCAGCGAAGACGGCACGGCGTTCATGATGAACTCTCCGGAAGGCGAGCAGGCGCTGCAATTCTTCGCCGACATGATGTTCAAGGATGAAATCCATCCGAAGCCGGGCGACCAGACGACCTTCGACACGGGCAAAATCGCCATGCAGAAGGAACTGTTCAGCTACATGGGCAAAGCGAAGGCGATTACGGACTTCGAATGGGACATCGCGCCGCTGCCGGCGGGACCGTACGGCCCGGGCACGACGATCGGCTACGCCGCATACACGATCATGAAGGATACGAAGCATCCGGAAGAAGCGGCGGAATTCCTGAAATTCATCACGAATCCCGACAACATGATGACGACGTCGCAATTCTTCGTCCCAAGCCGCAAGTCGATTCTCGAGTCGGAAGCGTTCCTCCAGCAAGGGCCTTCGGCGGAAAGCGTCAAGCTGGCGGTCATCGATCAAATGGAAGGCGCCAAATCGCTGCCTAGCCACGTGAACTGGCAGAACATCGACACGACGATGCAGACGGTGCTGGATTATCTGTACTCGCAGTCCTTGTCGGTCAAGGAAGTGCTCGCCAAGGCGGAAGCTGAAATTGCGCCGCTCCTGAAATCTTAAACCCAATGCGGGGGATGTGTGCCGTCACGGCGGGAACTCCATGCACATCCCCCTTTCATTTGGAAGAGGAGATTGCCCATGAACCACATCAACACGCAGACCGGCGCCGCCGTCCGCCGATGGACCGGCATCCGCGCAGGGCTCCCGAAGAGCAAGCTGAAAAGCGCGGAGACATGGTACGGCTGGCTGTTCATCTCGCCGATGGTCGCCGGATACCTTCTGTTCCTGCTGGTGCCGATTGCGGCCGCATTGTACATGAGCCTGACCGACGCTTCCCTGCTGCACGAGTCCCGGTTCGTCGGGCTCGGCAATTACCGGCAGGCGCTGAACGCGGACCCGGTGTTCTGGACTTCGATAGGCAACACGCTTTATTTTTCCGCCGGCCTCATCCCGCTCAATCTGGCATTGGCGCTCGGACTGGCGTTCCTGCTCAACCGGAAACTGCCGGGGATCGGCCTGTTCCGGACCGCGATCTTCACGCCGGTCATCACCTCGATCGTCATCTGGGCGATCGTCTGGAAATACATCTTCGCCACCGACTTCGGCCTCGTCAACGAGCTGCTCAAGCTGATCGGCGTCCAGGGGCCGGCGTGGCTGTACAACATGAAGCTGGCGATGCCGGTCGTCATCGTCGTCAGCGTGCTCAAGAACGTCGGGCTCAACATGGTCATTTTCCTCGCCGCCCTCCAGGATGTGCCGCGGATGTACTATGAAGCCGCCACGATCGACGGCGCGTCGCGCTTCCGGCAGATGACCCACATCACGCTGCCGATGATCTCGCCCGCGATCTTTCTGGCGTTTATCTTGACGCTCATCGGATCGCTGAAGGTGTTCTCGCAGATTCAGGTCATGACGGACGGCGGTCCCGGCACGAGCACCTACGTTCTCGTCTACTACATCTATCAGCGCGCCTTCAAGGTGTTCGATTTCGGCTATGCTTCGGCGCTCGCCTTCATCCTGTTCTTCCTTGTGCTTGTGCTGACGCTGCTCCAATGGAAACTGCGAACGAGGTGGGTGCACCATGAGCAATAGGAGAGCGGACCTGATCCGGAAGACGGCGGCCTATTTGCTGCTTGCGGTCGTGTCGGTGCTGGTGCTGTTCCCGTATTTCTGGATGGTCACGACATCGCTGAAGCACCAGACGAAGATCTTCATGTTTCCGCCACAGTGGTGGCCGGATCCGATCGTCTGGAGCAACTATACCGACGTGTTCCGGGTGCAGCCGCATTTTCCGCTTTACTTTTTCAACAGCGTGTATATCGCGGCGGTGGTGACAATCGGCACATGCGTTTTCTCCGCCCTCGCGGGGTACGCCTTCGCGAAGCTGGACTTCCGGTTCCGGAACGCGGTGTTCCTCGTGCTGCTGTCGGGCATGATGATTCCGACCGAGGTGACGGCCATTCCGATGTTCGTCTGGATGACCAATCTCGGGCTGACCGACACGCATTTTCCGCTCATCGTGCCGCCGATGCTCGGCGCGGGGGGCATGTTCGGGGTCTTCCTGATGCGGCAGTTTTTCATCACCGTCCCCGGCGAACTGGATGAGGCTGCGAAGATCGACGGGTGCAATCCCTGGAAGACGTTCTGGCGCATCATGCTGCCGCTCTCCGGCCCGATGATGTCCACGCTGGCCATTTTCACCTTCCTGCACAGCTGGGACAACTACTTCGACTCGCTGATCTTCATCAGTTCGGAGCGGCTGTTCACGATTCCCGTCGGGCTGAAGCTGTTTACCGACACGACGGGCACGGAATGGCATCTGCTCATGGCCGCTTCGGTGATGGCGACGCTGCCGCTTCTCCTGGTGTTCTTCTTCGCCCAGCGGAAGTTCATCGAAGGCGTGGCGCTGACGGGGCTGAAGTGAGGATCAAGGCGACGCATTTTGCAACTTGACTGAGACGCGGTTTGGACAAAAGTCGCAGACGGGAGGAGAACCGGACAACCATGATCAAGGGAATGGATGCGAGAATGGAAGCGGATGTCGTCGTCGTCGGCGCCGGTCCGGCGGGCATTCACGCGGCGCTGGCGGCCGCCCGGGGCGGCGCGGACACGGTGCTGGTCGAGCGGTACGGCTTCATTGGCGGCATGTCGACGGCGGCGCTCGTCTATCCGTGGATGACGTTTCACACGACGGACGGCAAGCAGGTCATCAAGGGATCGGCCCAGGAGATGGTCGACCGGCTCATGGCGGCCGGGGCCTCGCCCGGCCACGTGCGCGACACGTGCGGATTCGTCTATACGATCACGCCGTTTCATCCGGAGAAGTACAAAGTGATCGCGGTCGACATGCTGCGGGAAGCGGGCGTGCGCATGCTGTTCCACAGCTTCGTGGACGGCGTCGAGACGGACGGGGACGCGATCCGCTCCGTGACGCTGACGGGCAAGTCCGGCCGGATCCGGCTTGCCGCGAAAATGTTCGTCGACACGTCGGGCGACGCCGACGTGGCGCATCTGTCGGGGGCGCCCTGCCTGATGGGCCGGGACGGCGACCGGATGACCCAGCCGATGACGATGAAGTTCCGCATGCACGGCGTCGACCTCGAGGAAGTCAAGCGGTACATTCTCGCGCATCCGGACGAGTTCTACCGCAAGACGCCGATCGACGAGCTGCCGGACTTGCCGCTTACGGCCGTGCAAGGCTTCTACAAGCATTGGAAGGAAGCGGGGCTGCCGATCAACCGCGACCAGGTGCTCTTCTTCAGCGGCCCCGAGCCGGACGAGGTGCTCGTCAACATGACGCGCGTGCAGGGGCTGGATGCCACGAACGTGGAAGATTTGACGGCGGCGGAGACGGAGGGGCGCAGGCAGGTGCTGATGGTGGCCGATTTCATGGTGAAGTCGCTGCCCGGCTTCCGGAACGCGTCCATCTCCCAGGTCGGGGCGCAGATCGGCGTGCGCGAAAGCCGGCGCATCGCCGGTCTGTACACGCTGGATATGGACGATGTGGTGGAGGGCAGGCGGTTCGACGACGTCGTCGCCCGCAGCGGCTATCCGATCGACGTGCACGCGCCTTCCGACAAAGGCGTCATCGTCTCCTGGATCAAGGGGGACGGCGCGTACGACATCCCGTACCGCTGCCTCGTGCCGCAGAAGATCAACAATCTGCTCGTCGGCGGCCGGTGCATCTCGACGACGCATGAGGCGCTCGGCACGACGCGGCTCTCGCCGAGCTGCATGGCGACCGGCCAGGCGGCGGGCGCGGCGGCCGCCATCGCGGTGAAGCGCGGCATCGCGCCGAAGGACGTGAGCGTGCCCGAGCTGCAGGAACGGCTTCGCGGGCAGGGCGCGATACTGGATTGAGCGGATCGGGTTGAGTTTCAAACCTGATGACGAATGTCATGCAGAAGCTCAACGTCAAAGGCCGTTCTCAAGCGGTTGTCGAGCTGATCAAGCTCGGGGAGCTCAAAATATAACGAATCAGATACACAAGGAACCTTCTGTTCGCTCCTTCTGCGGAGTGGAGGGAGGTTTTTTATTGCGTTTGCGTCTGCGGTCCGGCGGGACAAGCGCCCGAGAGACGGCGAAGCGCCCCGAACCTTGCTGGTTCGGGGCGCTCCGGTACTGCGCTGTTCGGAGGAATTCCCCGAACCTTACAGGTCCGGGGCGCTCCGGTACTGCGCTGTTCGGAGGAATTCCCCGAACCTTACAGGTCCGGGGCGCTCCGCAACGTTGCCTGGCCGAAGACATTCCCCGAACCTTACAGATCCGGGGCGCCGTTTTTGTCCGGGCGGTTTGCTTACAAGCGGGACGCGCGAAGAATGATGACGAGCAGAATGAAGAGGACAAGAATCGCGCCGGTATCCGGGTAACGTTTTTTTACCGGCATGTGATGGTGATGATGACCGGTTCCGGCCATGCCATACCCCGGATAGACGGACGCGTAAGGATGATGCCCGATCGCGCCCGCGGCGCTTGCTCCGATGTGAACGTCCGCGCCGAATCCCGCTGCTCCCGCTGCGCCCAAATGGCCAAGATCCGCCATGTCCCATGCACTCCTTCACTGTTTTTTGGAATTTGGTGAATTGCACATTGACAATGTATGCGCAGGGGACATCAGCGGGATGGCAATCAGCCCACCGCAAGCAAAATTGGGTGCTTGCCCCGTCCGACGCATGCATCAGGTGTTGATTTTGAAATGAAACTCGGGATGCTTGTAGACAAGCGCGAAATTGGGGTCGGCACCGAGCACACTGTCCAGATCTTCCGGCGTGAACAGGAAGAAGTCGTTGTAGAGCGGATAACCGGCCCCGTAATAAAAACAGAGCCACACCAGCTTCGAACAGTAGATGGAGACCCACGGATCTTCAAGCGGCGTCGCCGTCGAGAACGAGAACGGCGGCATGATGAGACCTTTCGCGTAGTTGGCCTGGCAAGCCAGGTGATACGCGACGGCGTACTGCGCGGCACCTGCGGCCAGCCAGTCCGGAATCGGCCGGTAGTGCGCGTGTTTCGGATGCTGGATGAAAAAGTTCGCCGCCGGCACGCGCCGCACGTAAGGAAATATCATGACCGCCTCGACGATTTCGTCCGGACCGACGGCGATGGCGCTGTGGCCGAGAAAGCCCGCCGGCACGGCCAACTCGTTGTCGCACGCCGTCAGCACGTCGCCCGGTCTCAGGACGCGGTAAGCAGAGCTCATCCGGATCACCACCCACACCACTATATGCGGCATGGGCGGATGTCGTGCTACTAGCCGTTCACGATCTTGCCGCCGTTCAGATGCAGCGTCTGGCCGGTCATGTACGTCGAATCGCCGCTGGCGAGGAAAACGTAGGCGGCGGCGAGCTCGGACGGCTGGCCGGGCCGCTTCATCGGCGTGTCGGTGCCGAATGTCGCCGTATCCTCCGCCGCGAAGGTGGACGGGATGAGCGGCGTCCAGATCGGTCCGGGCGCGACGGCGTTCACGCGGATGCCCTGCGCCGCGAGGTTTTTGGCCAGCGCGCGGGTGAAAGCGATGACGGCGCCTTTCGAAGCCGAATAGTCGATCAGGGTCGGATTGCCTTCGTAGGCGGTGACCGACGCGGTGTTGATGATCGACGCGCCTTCCGCAAGGTGTGGCAGGGCGGCCTTCGTCAGGTGGAACATGCCGAACACGTTCGTCAGGAACGTCCGCTCGAGCTGATCGGCGGAGATGTCCTTGAGAGACGGCTGCGGATGCTGCTCGGCCGCGTTATTGACGACGATGTCCAGCCGGCCGAACGTTTTCACGACCTGCTCGACCGCCTGCTTGCAGAACGACTCGTCGCCGATGTCGCCGGCGATGAGCAGGCAGCGCCTGCCGAGCTCCTCGATGCGGCGTTTCGCGTTGTTCGCATCCTGCTGCTCGTTCAGATAGAGGATCGCCACGTCGGCGCCTTCTTTCGCGAAGGCGACGGCCGCGGCGTGGCCGATGCCGCTGTCGCCGCCGGTGATGACGGCGGCTTTGCCGGTCAGTTTGCCCGCCGGCTTGTAGAGCTGCGATTCAATTTCCGGATGGGGCCGCATGGCGGTCTCCGTGCCGGGCTGCCGCGTCTGGTGCTGCGGCGGGAAGATTTGCGTGGTGCCGGCCATTTCGTTCGCCTCCCTGGAAGTCGGATCGAATCGGCGGAAAGTACCGCCGCAAGCTTAGATTGGGATAAACGGCCGGCTGTCATGCACCGCGCTTCGCCTTGGCTGCCGGTGGGCCGAGTGGTAAGATAGTGCCGTAACCGGCAAACGGGAAGAGGGGATCGTGATGGGTAAAATCGCGCTTTTCAGCCTGCTCTGGATTTTGCTCGGCAATCCGATTGCCGCCATCGTCGTCCTGATCATCGTCTTGTACATGCTGGACCGCAGATTCATCGGCCTGTCCCCGAGCGTGCTGAAACCGCTCAAGCGGGCGCGCCGGATCAGGCAGCTGAAGCAGCAGCTCTCGCTCAATCCGAACGACATGTCCGCGCGAATGGAGCTCGCGCATCTGCTCATCGAGCGCAAGGCTTACGGCGAAGCGAGGCGGCTGCTCGAGCCGGCGGCGGAGACGATGGCGCACTCGGCCGAATATTGGGACGATTTCGGCACGGCGCTGCTGTACACGGGAAATCAGGCGGAAGGCGAGAGCATGATCCGGCGCGCGCTAAGCATCAATCCGCGGGTGAAATACGGACAGCCGTATCTGCGGCTCGCCGCGGTGAACCGCAATCAGCCGGAGAAAGCGCTGAAGCTGCTTGACGAGCTGCAGTCGATCCACTCCTCTTCCTGCGAGGCATATTACCGGATGGGCATGATCTACAAGGATCTCGGCCGCAGGGAAGAAGCGCGGCGGGCGTTCGACGAGGCCGCCGCCGTCTACGGCATGCTGCCCCGCTACAAGCGCCGGGAAGAGCGGCCGTGGGCGCTCAGAAGCAGGATGGTGCGGCTGTTCGTATGACTTGTCCCGCCGGATGGCGCGTCGCGGAGAAGTGAAAGGCGGGACATCCGGAGAGGAGACGAGCGATGACTCGGCTGGCTGATGAACGGACGGAACAATTGCTGCGGGCGTTCGCGGACGGCGTGCCGATTGACCGCGTGGCGGAAGGGCATGCCATGTACCGCGGCGGTCGCGTCCTCGTCATGGAAGTCGTCATGAACACCGTTTACGGCGCGGTGAACGACGGGGCGGTGCATGCCGTGACGCTCGATGCGGACGACATGGCGTACAGCACGTGCACCTGTCCGGCGGAGGAAGCGTGCGCGCATATGGCGGCGCTTTTTTTCCGGTATTGCGAGTCGGCGGGCGGTGACGCGGATGCGGTGCTGCGGATTTTGACGGAGGGCGATTCCGGGGCGGCGGATGGCGAGGCGGACGGCATGCCCGGCGGGGCGGACGGCCCGGAGGCGTGGGCGGAATGGTTCGCCGGAAGGTTCGGCGCCGTATGGCAGCAGTGCCGCCATTCGCTCCATCCGCTTCAGCCGGTGCTGCAGGAGGCGAAGGGCAAGGCGAGGGACTGGCCGCGCGACATGCGGCGCCTGCACTGGCTGCAGACGGTGCTGCTCGTGCTGGAGCAGGCGGAGCGCGCCTACGCCGCGTCAGATCCGACGAACCGCTATTATTACGAGTTGTCGTTCTCGCGGACCGCTGAACCGTGGGTGCAGCATTGGCTCGAGCTGCTGCACGAGACGGGGCCCGCGCCGGGAAACGAGGCGGAGGAGCGGTGGTTGCGCGCCAATGCCGTCCGGCTGCGGAATGCCGCGCTTGACGAGACATTCAAGCTGCTGCGCTGGGACGAGCTGTATGTCGCGTGGTGGGACCACTTCGCCGGCTGGCGGGACGCCGTGCTCCGGGAGCGGGACGAGATCGGAAGGCTGGCGGAGCAGTCCGCCTTCGCGAACGAGTCTTCGCCGCATCCGTTCCCGCCGCGCGCGTCCGCCGTCCTGACCGCCCTGGCGTTCTTCCGCTTCAAGGCAGGCGATCATGACGGCGCGATCGACGCGTTGAGGCGGACGCCGTTCGAGCGCACGTCGGCTTTCATCTGCCGGTTCGCCGAGCGCTGCCTTGCGGAAGGCGGTTTCGGCCCGCTGGAACGATGGATGCTGTTCCTGCAGGAGCAATTGCGGTCAAGCCGCAACGCAACGGTGCTGAAGTCGTTTCTGAAGCTGTGCCGCGCGGCGGACGAGCGGCTGCCGGGAAGTCCGCTGTGGATTCGGATGATGCGGGAATGGCTGCCCTTGTCGTATGGCGAGTTGTCGGCGCATTATCTGGCGCGGGGCCGGCTGCGCGAATGGACCGACCTGCAGCTGGCCATGGGCATCCGGCCCGAGGATCTCGATCACGGCCATCTCCGCGTACTGGCGAAGGAGGCGCCGGAGCTGCTGCTTCCGCTGTTCCACCGTGCGGTGGACGAGTCGGTGCGCACCCGCGGCAGGCAGGGCTACCGCGCGGCGGTCCGGCATCTGAAGCGGCTGGAGAAGCTGTACCGCGCGGCCGGCCGGGAGGAACGCTGGCGGAGGTTCATCCGGGAATTCCGCATGCGCCACGCCCGGCTCCGGGCGCTGCAGGAAGAGCTCAGGTACGGCAATCTTGCCGAAGATTGAAGGATAAGGCCGGCTGGTGCGGGAGGCGCCTCAGTCTCGTTTCCGCGGTGAGCGGGCGCCTTGGTAACGCGCACTCCGACGATGCGGGAGTCGCTCGCCGGTGCCGCCGGAAATGTGGGTCGGTGCCGTCCCCTCGCGGGCGATCCATTACGCGTCGCCGGACAGCTCGTCCAGCGTCTTGCTGAAGCTCTGCGCGAAGCGCTCGAGGAACCACTCCGCCTCGGGCAGCGCCAGCCGGTCGAGCGAGGCCTTGATCTGACGGTGGGCGATTGCGAATTCCCGGTTGCCCGAGGCCAGCTCGACGGTGCACTTCAAGTAGGCGTCGAGGAGATCGGCGGCCTTCAAATATATCGCAAGTTCCGCGTCGTACTCCTCATGGCGCCTTGTGTTCCCGGCATTCGGCGCATCGTCAACGTTCCCCGCATCGGGCCCGGTCCGTTCTTCGTCCTCTTTTCCACCATCGTAATCGTGGGCGGCTCCGGTTCCGCTTCGCTGCCACGTCTTGCCCGTCAGGAGCGGCGCGTACGCTTCCTTGAGCGGATCGGGGACCATGGCGGCGAGCCGTTCCGCGGCCAGCGCCTCGATCTCGCGGAAGCTGCCCAGCATCCGCGGATTGTGATGCTTCACCGGCGTCGGAATGTCGCCCGTGAACACTTCGGTCGCATCGTGGAACAAGGCCATCGCCGCCGCGCGGTCCGCGTTCAGCCGCTTGCCGAAGACGCGGTTGCCGATCTCGCACAGCAGATGCGCGAGCAGCGCGACATGATAGGAATGTTCCGCGACATTTTCGCGCGTCGTATTGCGCATGAGGCTCCAGCGCTCGATATGGCGCAGACGGTACAGATACGCCAGAAAATGACTCTCCACTTCCGCCGACTTCCTTTCTTTCCCGAGTTCGATGGCGTGTGGATCACCCGCCCCTAACGGCATTTCGTGCCGTTAATGCGTGCTCCGCGGGCTTCGATCGGCCCGTTAACGGCACGCCGTGCCGTTAATTGGCGTGTCGGTGCGGCCCTGTCTGCCCGGAGGAGGGCGTTAACGGTATCACGTGCCGTTAATGCGTGCTCCGCGGGCTTCGATCGGCCCGTTAACGGCACGCCGTGCCGTTAATTGGCGTGTCGGTGCCGCCCTGTCTGCCCGAAGGAGGGCGTTAACGGTACCACGTTCCGTTAATGCCTGCTCCGCGGACTTCGATGGGCCCGTTAACGGCACGCCATGCCGTTAAATGGCCTGTTGGAGCCGCCCGGTGCGCCCGAAAGCGGGCGTTAACGGTACCACGTGCGGTTAATGCGCGCCCCGCGCGGAGCGGAGGGCCCGCTAACGGAACGCCGTACCGTTACAGGCGCGTCGGTGCGGCGCAGGCGAACGACAGCCGTGCCAACTACACATCCACACTTCATCGACCGTTTCCTCTATTCTACCATACTTCGCTTCGGTACCGGTGCGGATCCGCGCAGCCGGACTTCACTCCCGTGCGCGCAAATGTGGTATGATAAGAAGGAGAGCAAAGATTTGAGAGAGGAGCCGGCTGTACATGATCGAGCAATTTGAAGAGAGCATATATCGGCTGATCGTCGAGACGTCGACCAATCTGCCGGGCGACGTGCGCCGGGCGATCAAGGCGGCGCAGGAAGCGGAGGACCGCGCGACGCGGGCGGGACTGTCGCTCAGCACGATCGCGTCCAATATCGAGATGGCGGAATGCAACGTCTCGCCGATCTGTCAGGACACCGGCATGCCGACATTCGTTCTGCACGTGCCGGTCGGCGCGAACCAGATCGTGATGAAAGAGAAAATCCGCAGCGCAATCGCGCGCGCGACGAAGGACGGCAAGCTGCGCACGAACTCCGTCGATTCGCTGACGGGCGCGAATTCGGGCGACAACCTCGGCCCGGGAACGCCGGTCATCCATTTCGAGCAATGGGAACGGGACGAGATCGAAGTCCGGCTCATTCTGAAAGGCGGCGGATGCGAGAACAAGAACATCCAGTACAGCCTGCCGACGGAGCTGGAAGGTCTGGGCAAAGCCGGCCGCGACCTGGACGGCATCCGCAAATGCATCCTGCACGCCGTCTACCAGGCGCAGGGCCAGGGCTGCAGCGCCGGATTCATCGGCGTCGGCATCGGCGGCGACCGGACGACCGGCTACGAGCTGGCGAAGCAGCAATTGTTCCGCCGCGTCGACGACGTGAACCCGGTTCCGGAACTGCGGCAGCTTGAAGAATACATCATGGAGGCCGCGAACAAGCTCGGCATCGGCACGATGGGCTTCGGCGGCAACGTGACGCTGCTCGGCTGCAAGGTCGGCGCCATCAACCGGCTGCCGGCGAGCTTCTTCGTCTCGGTCGCCTATAACTGTTGGGCGTTCCGCCGCCAGGGCGCGCTGATCGACGGCGGGACCGGCGACATCAAGGAATGGTTGTATCCGCGGGGCGACGAAGTGCCGATGGCCGATGAACAGCCTGAGCCCGCGGCACAAGCATCTGCGGCTGCCGCTCAGCCCGCCGGCGCCGGGCAGCGCCGCGAAGTGCGGCTGAAGACGCCGCTCACGGAGGAGCAGGTGCGGAACCTGCGCGTCGGCGACATCGTCATCCTCGACGGCGAGATCCATACCGGCCGAGACGCGCTGCACAAATATTTGGTCGACCACGATTCGCCGGTCGATTTGAACGGAGCGGTCATCTACCACTGCGGCCCGGTCATGCTGAAGGACGAGCAGGGCGAATGGCATGTCAAGGCCGCCGGTCCGACGACGAGCGCGCGCGAGGAGCCGTATCAGGGCGACATCATCAAGAAGTTCGGCGTCCGCGCCGTCATCGGCAAGGGCGGCATGGGCAAGAAGACGCTGGCGGCGCTCAAGGAGCATGGCGCCGTCTACCTGAACGCAATCGGCGGCGCGGCGCAGTACTACGCCGAGTGCATCAAGCGCGTGAACGGCGTGCATTTCCTCGAGTTCGGCATTCCGGAAGCGATGTGGCATCTGGAGGCGGAAGGGTTCGCCGCGATCGTCACGATGGACGCCCACGGCAACAGCCTGCACGCCGACGTCGAGCACGACTCGCTCGCGAAGCTCGAACAGTTCAAGGAACCGGTCTTCCGGTAAAAATACGACGGGCGTACGGCCGGCAAGAAAGCGTGATTCCCACGACTACGTTCACATCATTCGCATCCGCATTCAACCGGTGGTATGACCGCCGGATATCGTTGCTGACCCCGGGAGCATTGCTCCTGGGGTTCTTGTGCTCCGACGCGCTGATCGGCGGCGTGCCGCTCGTGCCGTGGATGTTCGCGTACATCACGTTCGCGATGGGCCTCGGCATCCGCGCGCGGGAGGTGAAGCTCGCGTTCACCCGGCCTTTGCCGATGTTGGCGGCGATCGCCGTCGCCCATGTCTTCATGCCGCTTGCGGCTTGGGGAGCCGGGAGCGCGCTGTTCGGCGCGGAGTCGCCGTATGTCGTCGGCTTCGTGCTGCTCATGCTCAGTCCGCTCGGCATCTCGTCGCTCATGTGGGTCGGCGTGTCGGGCGGCCTGCCGGCGGCAATCACCGCGCTTGTCACCGTCAGCTCGTTGGTCAGCCCGCTTATCGTGCCGTTCGGCCTCGACCTGATGTTCGGCGCGGCGATCGAAATGGACACGCGCGGCATCATGCTGGATCTGCTGCTCATCGTCGTCCTGCCGACGGCGGCGGGCATCGCGCTGAACGAGGCGTCGCGGGGCAGGGCGACAGCCGTCCTGCAGCCGGGCGCAGCATTCATGTCGAAGCTCGCGTTCCTTGCGGTCATTACCTTGAACGCGGCGGCGATCGGACCGCATATCCACCTGCTTGGCGGCGCCATACCCGCGCTGATTCCGGCGGTCGTCGCCCTCGTCGCGATCGGCTATGCCGCGGGATACGCCGTCTCGCTCCCGTGGCGCTCCGCCGAGCTGACGACGACGCTGGCGTACGGCTGCGGCATTCGAAATATTTCGCTCGGCATCGTGATCGGTCTCGGCTATTTGCGGCCGGAGGCGGCGGTGCCGGTCGTGCTGTCCATTCTCATCCAGCAGCCGGGAGCCGCCCTTTTCCGGAGTCTCTTGCGCAGAATTCAGGGGCGCGGGGCTGGCAGAAGACTGTCCGGCGAGGTTACGATAGAAAGGGAAGGCTAATCCCTGGAGGGGAAAAGAATGAACAGTTTCCGCTCGCGGCTTGCGGCGGTCATGATCGGCCTGGTCGGACTGGCGGTGACGGCCGCGGGATTTTACATGGCCGTCACGTTCGAACGAAGCCATTATGACGCCATGCGGGACAACCTGGTCCGCGAGGTCGGGCTGATCGGGGACGCCGTCGACTTACGGGCGGCGGACGGCGCGGACGCTTACGCCCGTTTCACGGAGCAGGCGCGCCATTACCGCGCGATCACCGGCGCGCGCGTCACGTTCATCGCGGGCGACGGCACGGTGCTCGGCGATTCGGATCATGATTCGCGGGCGATGGAGAATCATCTTGACCGGCCGGAAGTGGTCGAAGCCATGCGGAAGGGCTTCGGCTACGACGTCCGGCGCAGCGATACGACGCATCACAACATGATGTATGTCGCCGTGAAGCGGGAGGCGGACGGATTCATCCGGCTCGCGCTCGATGTCAGCGAGATCGAGCGCGGCATCCGCCGGCTCTGGTTCGGGCTGATCACCGGGCTGCTGCTGCTCCTCGCAGTCGCGGCCGCGGCAAGCTGGAGGATCGCCCGCGGCATGACGAAGCCGCTGGAAGCGGTCATACGCGCGGCGCAGCGCATCCGCAACATGGATTACGAGGCGCGGGTCGAGGTGGACCCGCGCGGCGAGCTCGGCGAGCTCGGGCGGGCGGTCAACGCGATGGCGGAGAGCCTGCAGCGGCAAATGGCGCGCATCCGGCAAAAGGAGAGCCAGCTCGAGAGCGTCCTTGACAACATGACGAGCGGCATCGTCATGATCGACCGCGCCGGCGTCATTCTGCTGCTCAACCGAATGGGCGAAGCGCTGCTCGGCATGCCCGCCCGTGAGCTGATCGGCCGCCACTATACGGAAGCCCGGCAGCAATACGAATTGACGCAAATGATCGGAGACGCGCTTGAACGAAGGGAGCATCAACGCGACGAGATGACGTTCTATTACCCCGAGGAGCGGCAAATCGAGGTCAACTTCGTGCCGATTAAAGGCAGGGACGACGCCGGCGGGTTGCTGCTCGTGCTGCAGGACGTGACCGCCATCCGGCGGCTCGAGCGGATGCGGAGCGAGTTCGTCGCGAGCGTCTCGCACGAGCTGAAGACGCCGATCGCCGCGGTCAAAGGGTTCGCCGAAACGCTGCTCGGCGGCGCCGGCGGCGATCCGGAGACGCAGCGCGCTTTTCTGAAGATCATCCATGACGAGAGCGACCGGCTGAACCGGCTTGTGAACGACATCCTCGAGCTGTCGAAGATCGAATCGCGGCGAGCGCCGCTCGTGTTCTCGCCGGTCGAGCTTGCGCCGTTCGTCGCGGAGACCGTCGAGCTGCTCGCGAAGGAAGCGGAGCGGAAGAACATCCGGATCGAGACAGATGTAGGCAACGAGCTGTATATCGAGGCGGACGAGGACCGGCTGCGCCAGATCGTCGTCAATGTGCTGTCGAACGCGATCAGCTACACGCCCGAAGGCGGACATGTCCGGATTCAGGTTGAGCCGATCGTGACCGCAAGCGGAACGGGCGTGGACGGGCCTTCCGAGGCAAACGGAGAGACGCGCGGGCGGTCCGGCGAGAATGCCGGGACGCTCGGGCAATCCGGCAAGGACGCCGGGACGGACGAGAAGTCCCTGGCAGAAGCCGAAGTGCGCGAGCGGGCCGCGACGGGAGACGGTACCCTCGGGCAGCCCGCGGCAGGAACCGGGCCGCACGAGCGGACGGAAACGGTGGGGAGCGCGCATGGACAGACCGTGGCGGATCCCGATGCGGGCCGTCCGGCCGAACCGGACGTCGATGCGCAGGGACAGGCCGCATCGGAAGACGAATACGACGCGATCCGCATCCGGATCTCCGACAACGGCATCGGCATCCCGAAGAAGGATCTGCCGCGCATCTTCGAGCGGTTCTACCGGGTGGACAAGGCGCGCTCCCGCGGTTCGGGCGGCACCGGGCTCGGCCTGTCCATCGTGAAGCATCTCGTCGAGCTTCACCATGGAACCATCACCGTCGAGAGCGAGGTCGGCGTCGGCACGACGTTCACGATCGAACTGCCGGTGTTGCAGGAAAGCGAGGGCGACGGGGGACTCTTTTTACAATAGCTTGACACTTCGGCGAAGCGGACATGGTATAGTAGAGTTGACGATCCTGCTCATTCGGGGGTAGCCCATGGCAGAGCGCATTCTGGTCATCGAGGACGAGCCGACGCTGGCGCGTCTCCTGTCGTACAATTTGAGCCGGGAAGGGTACGAGACGACGGTCGAGAGCCACGGCGGCGACGGGCTTCAGGCCGCGCTGCGGCAGTCGTTCGACCTCATCCTGCTGGACATCATGCTGCCCGGCATGAACGGCTTCGAGATTCTGACGAAGCTCCGGCAGCACGGCGTCACCACGCCGGTCATCATTCTGACGGCGCGGAATGCGGAGGATGAAGTGGTGCGGGGGCTGAGGCACGGCGCGGACGATTACATGACGAAGCCGTTCGGGGTCGCGGAGCTGCTGGCGCGCGTCGCGGCGGTGTTGCGCCGGTCGCGAAGCGGCGATGCGGCGCCGGCCGCGGAGGAGAACGTCATCCGGGCGGGGGATCTCGCGATCTACCCGGACAAGTACGAGGTGATCGCGGGCGGCGAGCAGGTCGCGCTTCGGCCGAAGGAGTTCGAAGTGCTGCTCTACCTCGCGCAGCGCCCGGGCGTCGTCGTGACACGGGACAATCTGATGAATGTCATCTGGGGATTCGACTACATCGGCGGGCAGCGGACGGTCGACGTGCACGTCAGCTCGCTGCGCAAGAAGCTGGAGCTGGGCCGGCAGTCGGTGCAGATCGAGTCGATCCGCGGCGTCGGCTACAAGCTCGTGCTGCCCCGGAAGGAAGGGGTGAAGCGCTGAGCTTCCGCATCCCCATCACTTCCGGCTCCAGGACAGCATCCGCTTCTGGTACGCTTTCGGCGAGCAGTCGTTGTATTTCTTGAACATTTTGTAGAAATGCGCCATGTTCGGGATGCCGATCATTTCCCCGATCTCCGAAATGCTGCGGTCCTCCGTCAGGAGAATCCGCTCCGCCCACTTGATCTTCCGGAAATTGACGTACTCCGTGAAGGAAAGTCCCACCGTCTTCTTGAAAAATTTCACGAAGTAATAGTAGCTCATGTTGGCGAGCCTGCAGACCTTGTCCACCTGGATGCGGCCGGTAAGATTCGCCTCGACGTAGTCGAACACCGGCTTCAGCCGCTGCAGGTCGAAGCTGTCGAGCTCCTCGAGCATGCGGCGGTTGTCGTTGCGCAGCAGGAGAAGCAGGATGCGCTTCAGCAGAATGTTCACGGCGAGCTCGTAGCCGATCGGCTTGGCGGCGGCTTCGTCGAAGATGCGCCTCACGCATTCGGCGATTTCGGCGCGAACTTCGGGCTGCTCGCGGAAAATATAGTTCAGGCGGCTGAGCGAATGCTGCGTCTCGTTGAAGTAACGGAGGTACGGCATCGTGCTCGGGTCGAAAAATTTGTCCAGGTCGAACTGCAGCACATAATAGTCCAGTTCCCGCGTGACCGCCCGGTCGCAGTGCAACTGGTTCGAGCCGATCAGGACGATGCCGCCGGGACCGATAAAGTGCTGCTCGTCTTCAATCAGGACCTGCAGCTCGCCGCTTACGACCAGGAGCAGTTCGACTTCCCGGTGATAGTGCCAGTTGATGAACAGATTGTCGACGCGGTGCGGACGGAAAATTCTGAGCGACAGCAGCGGATTTTCATATTCGACTTTTTCGTTGTAAGCCTCCACGCGTTAACACCGGCTTTCGCAAAATCGCATAGTGTGCAAACGTTTTATCTTCCAATCAACTTTATTCTATCGGGAGTTGAGAACAAAAATCAATAGTATGGATGGCTGACGGAATTTTACAGACAAACCTTTACATTGGATGGAACTACAGGCGGAAATGTTCGTATATTCTATTGGAATCACGGAATCGGCAAGCAGAGGAGGGATGCGATTGGAAGCGCTGTTCTGGGCATGTCTGATCGGCGGCATCGTCTATGCGCTCATCACGATCGTCTTCGGCGATGTTCTGGGCGACGCGCTGGACGGCATGCTGGACATCCTGCCTGACGGGCTGGGCTGGATCAACCTGATGACGGTCGTCGGCGGGATCACCGTGTTCGGCGGCGCCGGACTGATGCTCGACCGCTATACGGATCTTGCCGCGGGGGCCGTGATCGCCATCGCGCTGCTGGCGGCCGTCGTCATCGGAGCGGGCGTCTATTTCTTCTACGTCCGGCCGATGCGGTCGACCGAGAGTTCCACGGGCTACTCGATCGAGGAGATGCCGGGCAAGCTGGCCGAAGTGCTCGTTTCGATTCCAGCCGACGGTTACGGCGAGGTGATGCTCCGGATGGGTGCCGCCGGGGTGACGAACCGGACGGCGGCGAGCTTCGACGGCGTGCCGGTGGAGGCCGGCGCCCAGGTCGTCGTCGTCGAGGTGCGGGACGGCACGCTGTACGTCTCCAGGCTGGATGCCGATTTTGCAAGCAGCATAGATGGGAGGAGATAGCCTATGATGGAATGGATTCCGATTCTGGTCATTGTCGTACTGGTCTTGCTTGGCCTGGCGTTCTGGGCGCGCTACAAGACGGTCGGACCCGACGAGGCGATGATCGTCACCGGCTCGTTCCTCGGCAGACGCAACACGCTGGTTGACGAAAGCGGACGCAAAATCAAGATCGTCCGCGGCGGCGGCGCGTTCATTCTGCCGATCTTCCAGAAAGCCGAATTCCTCTCCCTGCTGTCGCACAAGCTGGACGTCTCAACGCCCGAAGTGTACACCGAGCAGGGTGTTCCGGTCCTGGCGGACGGCGTCGCGATCATCAAGATCGGCGGTTCGATCGAAGATATTTCGACCGCTGCCGAGCAGTTCATGGGCAAGCCGATCGAAGCGCTCAAGGGCGAGGCACAGGAAGTGCTCGAAGGCCATCTGCGCGCCATTCTCGGCTCGATGACGGTCGAGGAAGTGTACCGGAACCGCGACAAGTTCGCCCAGGAAGTGCAAGGCGTGGCGGCGAAAGATCTGAAGAAAATGGGCCTGCAAATCGTGTCGTTCACGATCAAGGATGTGCGCGACAAGCACGGCTACCTCGAGGCGCTCGGCAAGCCGCGCATCGCGATGGTCAAGCGCGACGCCGAGATCGCGGAGGCCGAAGCGATCCGCGACGCGCGCATCCAGAAGGCGCGGGCGGACGAGGATGGCATGAAGGCGGAGCTGCTGCGCGACACGAACATCGCCGAGGCGACGAAGGACAAGGAACTGAAGGTCGCCGCCTTCAAGAAAGAGCAGGACATGGCGCGGGCGGAAGCCGACCAGGCGTACGCCATCCAGGAAGCGCGCTCGAAGCAGAGCGTCGTCGAAGAACAGATGAAGGTCGAACTGGTGCGCAAGGAGCGCGAGATCGATCTCGAAGAGAAAGAAATTCTCCGCCGCGAGAAGCAGTATGACGCGGAAGTGAAGAAGAAGGCGGACGCCGACCGGTACGCGATCGAGCAGGCGGCGGAAGCGGAGAAGGCGAAGCGCATCCGCGAGGCCGAAGCGCTGCAGTTCCGCATCGAGGCGGAAGCGAAGGCGCAGGCGGAGCAGAAGCGGCTCGCCGGACTTGCCGAGGCGGAAGCCGAGCGGGCGAGGGGTTCGGCGGAAGCCGAAGTCATCCGGCTGCGCGGTCTGGCCGAAGCCGAGGCGAAGGAGAAGCTGGCCGAAGCGTTCGAGAAATTCGGCGAAGCGGCCGTGCTCGACATCATCGTCAAGATGCTGCCGGAGCTGGCGGCGAAGGTGGCGGAGCCGATCCGGAGCATCGACAAGCTGACCGTCGTCGACACCGGCCATGGCGAAGGCGCGGCGCGCGTCAGCAACTATGTGACGTCGCTCATGGCGACGGCGCCGCAGATGCTCAAGGACGTCTCGGGCATCGATGTCGAAGGGCTGGTCAAAGGGCTGACGAACCGGCTCGGCGCGGGCTCGAATCCGGGCGCGAATCCGAGAGGCAAATCGGAAGTATAAACCGGCCAGGCGGCGGATGTGACGGCTGCGACGGCTGTGGCCGGCATAACCGAATAATATCGTGGTTGCAGCGAGCCCCCGCTTGAACGCGCTGACGAGCGCCGGGGCTCGCAGTGCGTTATAATGTAAAACATGAGCCTGTAACTACGTCCGTGATGAGGATTGGGATTGAAATTCGTTCCCGGTTCGCCGGAGCGGCTGAAAGCTTTGACCCAGGCACACCTCTGATCAAGATCGCTTATCATGTGCGTCGGGACGACATTTTCCGCAGTCTGTTCGACCGGGTGCGGAAGCTGGCGGCACAGCGGCAGACATCGGACGGCGAAGACAACGAGCGGGCGACCGCCGGAACGCGCCTTGAAGCGGAAGGGACGATCCCGATCGCGCGGAGAGGGGATTCGGATGGAATATATCGACCGCTATCGCGGGGAGATTGCCGAGGCGTTCGCGGAAGCCGCGTCCGAGGCCGAGCGGTTCCCGGGCGAGCTCGCCCGGCTCGGCAAGGAGCTGATCGCCGCGTGCGACCCGCGGAAAACGGGCGGGAAGGCAAGCGTCATCGCGTTCCTGCTGCCATATTGGATGGACGACATCACCGGCCTGGGCAGCCGCGTCTGCCGCGATCTGGCCGCGGGCGGCATTTTCGCGATGCTGCATTACTCCATCGTCGACGATCTGATGGACCAGCCGGATGCGCCGCCGGCCGAACCGAGGCGGCTGCTCACGCTCGGCCAACTGTTCCACGCCGCGTTCCAGGCGCGCTATGCGCGCCATGTCAAAGCCGATCCGGAGCGGCTGTGGGCGCTGTACAGCCGGTACGCGGCGGAATGGGCGGCGGCGGTCGGCGGGGAGCCAGAGCGTCGCGCGGACCCGCTCGATATCCGGCAGCTCGCCCGCAAGTCGGCGCCGGTCAAGCTCGGCGCGGCGGCGATGCTGATGGCGGCCGGAATGGACGAGCGGCTGCCGGCGGTCGAGCAGGCCGTCGACCTTGCGCTGGCGGTGCTGCAGCTCTCCGACGACTGGATGGACTGGGCCAAAGATTTGGCCGCCCCGGGCGGCAACGCCTTCCTGACGATCGTCCGCGAAGCGCTGAGCGTCGACCATGCCGCCGGGGGCGGCGCCGAAGCGCGGCCGCTCACCGAACGGGACGTCAAGGCGGCGATCTTTCGCCGCGGCGCCCTGGCCCGGCTGGCCCGCATCGCGGACGATTACGCCGGCCGCATCGACGGGCGGACGGCGCCGCCGATGCTGGCCCTGTTCGCCCGGACGATCGCGGACGGCATCCGCCGGGGCGCGGAGGAAGCGGAGCAGGCGGCGGCCCGGCTGATCGCCGGAAACGGTTTTTCCAGAATGCTATCAGAATTATCAAAATACTAGCTTACTAGAAACCTTTGCCATGGTATAATCAGGAAGAGGCATGTCCTCAATCCATGGGAAGGGTTGTGAGCGCTATGTTGACGACGGTGACAGAACGCATCGACGCGGATCGGCTCCGGGAAGACATCATCCGCAAAGCCTGGGACGACGAAGCTTTCAGGCAGCGGCTGATGGCCGATCCGAAGCAGGCGATCCGCGACGCGTTCGGGATCGACATCCCGGAAGGACACGAACTTCAGGTGGTGGAGGAGACCCCGACCCGGCACGTGCTGACGATTCCGCCGAGGCCGGAGGATGTCTCCGCCGTCGTTGTCAGGCCGGAAGCTTATTGGTGGTAATCATTTCGGATGGGCGAACGGGAACCGGAGCGTGACTTCGGTTCCTTTTCCTTTCTTGCTGTCGAACGAGATGGTGCCGTTCATCGCCTCGATGATGCGAAACGTCACCATCAGGCCGAGGCCGGTTCCTTTCGTCTTGGTCGAGTAATAAGGCGTCCCCAGCTTCGCGATCTGCTCCTCGTCCATGCCGCTTCCGTTGTCCCGGATGCGGATGACCGCGTCTTCGCCCTGCCTGAACGCCCGGATCACGATCTCTCCGCCGCTGTTCGTCGCCTCGATGCCGTTTTTGATGAAATTGATGATGGCCTGCTTGAACCGCGAAGAATTGCCCTCGATGCGGACGGGATCCTGCACGTCGAATCGGAGGGTGACGCCGTTCAGCGACGCGTGCGGCGACATGATGGCGTGGATCTTGCCCAGTTCGTCGCCGACGTCGAGCACGGTGAACGCTTCCATCTCCGGCTTCGCGAAGGTGAGAAAATCGGTGATGATGGATGAGGCGCGGTCCAGTTCATCAATCGCCATGTTGTAGTATTGCCGGTTCGACAGTTCCCGTTCCGCGAGCAATTGCAGGAACCCGCGCGTCACCTGCAGCGGATTCCGGACTTCGTGGGCGACGGAAGCGGCGAGGTCGCTGATGATCCTCAGCTTCTCCGCCCGCTGCAGGCTGCGGTTGTAATCCTCGCGCTCCTTCGCGTAGGCGACCAGGGCGGCGTGATCGCGGGCGATTTTGGCGGAGAGGATGATGATCAGCGCGACGAGCAGCACGAGGATGCCGAATTTCCACAAAATCGGATCGTAAGGTTCTTCCTTGAGATAGTACATTATCAGATCGGCCGCGGCGGCCGATGTCAGGACGAATATGCCGCCGGTCAGAACGGCGCCGTGCCAATTGCCGCGGATGGTGACGACAACGGCCAGTACGGCGGTGATCGCGAACGCGGCCAGCATCAACAGGCCGAGGATCGTGGCCGTGATCAGATCGTATGCCGGCTCGAACCGCTCCGGCATCCAGGCGTACATCCCGAGCATCAGAAGGCACAGCCCGGAGTACCCCCAGAGCACGTACCGCAGCCGCGTGTAGAACGGAAATTGGCCCTGGAAGACGATGTCGGCAAAGTACATGAACACCGGCGCCGAAATGAACAGCGCGATGTCGTACGCCACCGGCAGCCACGCGGTGTGCGGTTCGAACAGCATATAGGGCAGGGGCGAGTAGGTGAAGACGAGCGTCCCGGCGGTCAGGGCGATGACCGAGAGGGACAGCCAGAATCTGCGCAGGCTGCGCGTCAGAAATCCGGTGCATACCAGCATGATGACGCTCAGCATGATCATGCCGCTGCTGAGCGCCAACTCGGGCATCTCCGGACGGATGTAGCCGGCGGACAGCGATTCGAATTCGCCGATCCGGATGCCGGAGTAGACGCCCGCGCGCTCTTCCGTCGATTCGATCCGGAGCAGAAGCGTCGCGTTTAAAGCTTCGGCCGGCAGCGGCAGGAACAGCTTGGTCACGTCAAACCGGACCGGGCGGACCCTCTCATACAGGAGCACGCCGTCCGCGTAGACGGACAGGTTCTGGCCGAACAGCCGGTCGATGAGCAGCGCCGGCCGCAGGTACGATCCGGCAGGCGGGAGTTGGACGCGCACCCATACGCCCGAAGTGCCCGCCGGCATCCGCGTCTGCCGTCCGGCGGCCGCAGCCGTCCAGGCCGACGCCTCGTCCAGCGGCCGGTCGCGGTTCGCGCCGTCGGCGCGAATCCACTGGATGTCCCAATGCCGGATCAGATGCTCCTGCCAGCCGTCCGCCGCCTCCGCCTGACGCCCCCCGGCAAGCGCCAAAAGAACAATGAACAACCCATAACGTAATGCGCGCAAAAAGTCATCCCCTGTCTCGATCTGAAGTGTGCCTGATGATGCCGATCGCGAATGAACCACTCCTGAACCGTCAGCAAGATGAAGATGAGAATTGACATTATATCCAATAATGTATCATCAATTGCCAATAATAAAAATACTCCCGTGATCCGGCATAACCGGATGAACGGGAGCGCGAAAATGGCGGGGATGCGAAAAATGCGGGCTGACGACAAGCGCGCTCAGCCGGCTCCCTGGCCGTTGATGCTGTCCAGGAAGCGGCTGATCGCGTAGCCCGCCGCGCCGCGCACCGCCGAATGCTCGCCCAGCTCGGCGAACAGGAGGCGCATGCCTTCCCGGTGGTAGGCTTGCGTGCGGCGCTCGATCTCGCGTTCGATGGCGCCGCGGACGAACGGTTCGGCGATGCAGACCCGGTTGCCGAGGATGACCGCTTCCGGATTGAAGACGTTCACAATGTTCGCGATCCCCGCGCCCAGGTAGCCGCCGATCGTCTCGAGCAGGCGGACGGCTTCGCCGTCGCCGCTTTCGGCCGCGGCGCACGCCGCCTCGAAGGAAGCGTACGGCTCGCCTTGCTCGAGGAGCGATTTCTCGGAGGCGTACAGCTCCCAGCAGCCGAGGTTGCCGCAACTGCAGTGGCGGCCGTCCACCACGATCGACATATGGCCGAGCTCGCCCGAGAAGCCGGACTTGCCGCGGTAAAGTTCCCGGTTGATGATGATGCCCGTGCCGATGCCGATGCCGACGCTTACATAGATCTGATCCGCGAAGCCCCGTCCCGCGCCGTAGCGCAGCTCGCCTGCGGCGCCGGCGTTCGCTTCGTTGTCGATGACGCACGGCAGGCCGAACCGTTCCTCGACCAGCCGCTTCAGCGGCACGTTCCGCCACTCGAGATTCGGCGCGAACAGAATCGTGCCGTCATCGCCGACGATGCCCGAGACGCCGACTCCGATGCCGACGACGCCGTACCGGCTCCGCGGCGCTTCGGCGATCAACCCGCCGATCACATCGTACAGGAGAGGCAGCACATCGTCCGGGCTGCGCCGTGCGATCTTCGTCTCGCGGCGCGCGGCGGGCGCGCCCGCCAGATCCGTCAGCAGCCCGCGGATGTAGTTCACGCCGACGTCGATGCCGACGGCGTAGCCGGCGCCGGCGTTGAACAGCAGCATGACCGGCTTCCTTCCGCCGCTCGACTCGCCGGTGCCGATCTCCGACACGAGTCCGGCGTCGATCAGGCCGGAGACGAGGCTCGACACCGTCGCCTTGTTCAGCCCGGTCCGCTCCGAAATGCGCGCGCGGGAGAGCTGCGATTCGTTGCGTATGCATTCCAGCACGATGGCGGTATTGATGCGCCGAATCAGGGCGGAGTCGCCAGTCCCGCTCAATCTGTGCATGGTTCGATCCTTTCCGTATACACGCGATACACGCGGCATTCGCCGCGGTTCGACAGTAGAGTTCCACGTTATCATAACACAAACTGGCGGAAAGGCGGAATGATTTTTCCCGACAGAGCGCCCTTGCCGGAATGAGCCGCGTCACGGGAATACGGGAATCTGTGCGTTTTTCAGCGCTTCATGTTTGCTGTTTTATGGTTGTAAACATCGGAAAAAGCTTGATTGAGCGTCCGATACACCGTCTCGCGCTTATTCATATCGTAAACGGGACAGGTAACCGAACCTTTGGCGGCCTTGTAGATCCAGGACACGTCGAACCGGTTCCGGTAGGTTTTGTTGAGGGCATCGATCACTTCCTCGTCGTAGTAGGCAGGGAAGAACGGCACGCCAAACCCCATTTGATTGTACGCGTATCGATGGTTGAGCATGCTCATGGCAAATTCTTTGCCCAGAATGTAATTCAGCACTTTCAGCGCTTCCGCTTTCTTGCGGCTTGATTCGCTAACGGCCATGGAACTCAACCGGATGTTGAGCATTCCCTCGTCTCCCGGATACACCGGAAGCGGAACGATGTTGAGATCGAAGTTGACTTCGACTCTTGCCGGCATGAACCGGTTCAGCTGCATATGATCCCCCGTAAACAACTCCAGGTGGTAGAAACCGCCCAATGCCGTCACATATTGACCGGTGGAAAAATGGGTATCGAACAGGTAGCGCTGATCGACGTTCGCGTAACTTTCGCCGTATTTTTCCACGAGTTCACTGAAGGTCAGAAAAAAATCGGCCCACTTGGGATTCCCGAGAAGAATGTTGTCTTCGACTACCGGCGCGTCCAATCCGTACCCGTACATGAGAAACGCGTCTTCGATGAAGACGTTCTCTTCGCCTTCATTCTGGACCACCATCGCCAAAGGCTTGATGTCCTTGTCCTGCCTCGCAATGGCGTCCCGAATCCGGTCCAGTCTTTCGCCAAACTCGTTCCAATTGATAAACCGGTCGATGGGTTCAATCCCCAATTCATCCAGCAGGCTTTTGTTTTCGAATATCCCGTACCACTCGGCGATGACGGGGGATATGGTGTAAATGCGGCCGCCCCCGACTTTGAGCGCAACGTCAACCACGCTTGGTTGAAGCTGATCGATGTTTTCAATATGATCGGTCAGGTCCATGAAGAGATTTTCGTGAATCAGCTGCTGCGTGTAGGTGTGGGGCGCGCCCAACACAAGGTCAATCCTGGATTCTCGCAGAAGCTTCGACAGAAACTTGACCCGTGAAGGTTCGCCATCGTCTTGTTCCGGAATCAATTCGACATATGCCGTTTGAATCCCCAATTTCTCTTCCAGCTCGCGCTTCAAGTCTTCAAATCGTTTGGACGGATCGCTCAAATGGTATACGCCGACGACCAAAGGCTCTTCGCTTGAAGCCGGGGTCTTTGATTCCTTGACGGGGAGCTCACAACCGGCCGGAAATAACGCGAAACAGGACAACCCCAATGCAAAACAGCATGCCAACCGTAACAACCGTGAAAGTTGCTTGACCACTGCCAACCGTCTCCTCATACGGGTCTTCCGTCAGCACGAGGTGCCCCTCATCAAGATTCCGCGTACCTGGAACCTTGATTCGGAGCACCTTCGATCATGCTTTACGGAATCATGGCGGATTAGTAGTTAAAGGTACCGGATGCCTTTTTCTCCACGGTGGGATCCTGACCGGCCAGATAGACCTGGCAGTCGCCGGTTGCGATGGACGTATTGAATCCCTCGACCGTCGTGCTCGTATTGACGTAAGCGCCGCTCAACGATTTGGCTGTGATTTGACCGGTGCTTGCGTTGATGATTTGATAGGCGACATTGCAGGAACCGTCGGAAACGGTGCTCTGCTTCACATTTGTGAACCTGGGGGGGGTCTGGATATTGAACCGTTTTCCGCCGTTCAAATACACCCCTGCCTTGAAACGGCCGGATGAGTAATGGTAACCGGAAGCAAGCGGTTGAATCTCAAATTGCCCTTCGTCAATGCCATCGGCCACAGGCAGTTTCCATTCGCCGGACGCCGATTTCGTCAGTTGTCCGATTCCGTCGGTCACAATCTGATCAAGCGTTTCGCCGGTCCCGGATTTGCGCCATTGCCCTTCGCCTTCAAGCACGAGCTCGGGTGAATCAATCCGTTCGACCGCCACCTCTGTGCCGCCGGCTGCCGTGCCGCCAACTCCATTGTCCGAAGCGGCATAGGCGGCAGCGATACCAAACAGAACCATCATCAGTGCCATCCCGATCGACAACATGCGAACCCATTTTTTCTTCCGATTGGCTTCCGAGTTGAGAATCATCATGATTCTCCTTTCCAAATCTTTTTTTCTCCCGCCGAACGCGGAATACACTCTGGCCCTCTGATCCGCCGCTTCCAACAGCACACGCAGAATCAACGCACAATATCGCCTCCTTTCGTGCGCATCCATCGGTTTCACCACCGTTTCATCACAGGTGAATTCACAGAACCGGTCGGCATCCCGGCGAGCCATGTATGTAAACGGGTTAAACCAATGGATGGCGTTGATGATCAGCAGCGCGAGTTTGATCCACGGATCGCGCCGCTTGTAATGCGTCAATTCGTGCAAAAATACATGGCGGCAGTCGCCCGCGGCAAACGGGATGTCCGGCAATACAATGCGGGGCCTGATCCAACCGTAGAGGAAAGGGGTCGTCACGTGCGGCGACAGGTATACGACAATGTTGCGTCTGATGCCCAATTGCCTTTTGCATGATTCCAGCGCGTCGAGCAGTTCAGGCTGGCCGGCCGGACGGCAGGTGCGCGCGATGTGCAAATGCAGCCTGCAATACTGGACAATGACCGTACCGATAAAGACAAGGGTTCCCGCCAGGTGCAACCAGGGAAGGATGTCGCGCCACGGAAACACCGTTTCCCTCTGAAGGCTCAACGGCCAGACGTCGGTATGGAGAAACTGTTCGGCGGACAGGTCGATAGCGGACCGGAACGGTTCGATGGCCGGCGCTCCTTCCGCGCTCCCGGTGTTTCCCGCGGCCCGTCCCAGGTCAACCGGAGGGAGCAGACGATGGTAGGGAATGAGGAAGAAAGAGCATACCATCAACATCATGCCGTAATGCCACCGGGCGGCAAGATGTTTTCCGGTCCATCTGCCCGGCAGTTTGAAAACGAGGTACAACCCTCCCGCGACGGCCGACATGACGAACAGTTCGTCACAGATCCGGATCCACATGTCCGCCCTCCCGTTGTTCCAGACGTTTCATCAGTTTTTCGATGTCTTCCCGGGTCAGGTCGCCGTTGTCGCACAAGGCGCTGATGAGCCCCAGCACGGAGCCCCGATGAATATCCCGGATGAATTGCCTCGTCTCGGCATTCCGGTATTCCCGTTCCGTGACGCGCGGTTCGTAATGGTTCGCTTTTCCGATTCGCGTTGCTTGCACGAACCCTTTTTCCGTCAGGCGGGACAAAAACGTGATCACCGTATTGGTCTTCCATTCCTTGCCTTGCGGCAGACGTTCCATGATCTGCGATGTCGTGACCGGGCGGGAAGCCTGCCAGATAATGTCCATAATCTGCTTTTCCGCTTCGGAAATGCGTGGATAAGCGGGCATGTCCATCCTCCTCGTCGTTCACTCAAGGCTGCTCCGAAAACTGACCTTCATCGACTCCGTCGGCCGGCGGCAGGATGAATCCGCCCGAACCCGTCTCCGGCAGCCGCCCGTCACCGTCGAGAAGGAGGAAGCCGTCCGGATTTTGCCTGATGCTCGACAACAGTTCGTTGCCCGACCGTTCCCATTCATCCAGCCCTTCCGCGACGGTCAACTCGCCGGAGATGACGCGGCGGAAAATCATGCCGCCGAGCCGGCGAACGAGATGCAGGTTCGGCCTTTCCCGGTAAAGCCGGGATTCGCTCTCGGTGAGCCCCGTTCCGGCCTTCAGCCGGTAGAACACCGCCGGATCGTAACCGAACCCGTCGGGCGCCTTGTTGGCGAATTGAAGCGTACTCATGACGGACGGGTTGCGTGCCAACTGCTTCGCTCTGGCTTCACCGTGATGGAACCGGATGAACGCCCAGGCGTCTTCCGGATTGGATGCGCCGGCGTTGATGCCCATCAACCGGCCGATCGACATCAGCCCCGTGTCCGGTTTTTGCGGATGAACGGGGAGCGGCACCACACCCCAGTCCACCGGTTCCATCCCCAGACGATCGGCAACGCGATTGAATTCGTTCAATTCTTGGATCAGGCTGAAATTTCCGACCGTCATGGCCGCCTTGCCGGCGAAGAAGGGGCGGTTCCGATGAACGCCTGTCAATCCGCCCTCCGTCACGCCCGCTTCCGCGGTCGGCAGGACGCCGTCCGCATACAGGGAACGGAAGGTCGACCACACTTCTTCCCATCCGGACGACTTGACCGTCATCCGCTCCGCCTCATCGTCGAACATCCGTAAACGCAACGGTGCCGCATACGTGTCCATGTCGGCGAACGGATCAGCCGACCCCCAGAGGGAAAAGGTGATGCCGTACACGGCTTCCGGGCCGGAACCGGATGCCAGCCTTCGCGCCAGGATGAGCGCATCCTCCCACGTCATCCCGTCGGTCGGCGGCGCAACGTTCTGCCGGGTAAACAGCGCCTTGTTGTAAAACAGGGCGGAAGCGTTGAAGGTGGGCGACAGGGCATATAGCCGCCTTCCGTCTCCATGCTCCCTGATCGTCTCGATCACGGCCGGAACGAAATCTTCCGGTTTCATCCCGCTTTCTTTCATCATCGAGTCAAGCGGCAGGAGCAGACGGTCTTGCGCCAATGCGGGCAATTGATTCAGGTCGAACACGACGACGTCTGCCGGTCGGGGGCCCGTCAGCAACGATTTGAGCTTCACCATCGGGTCCGGTTCGCCGGACGGCTCGGCAGGGTCTGCCGCAAATGCCAGTTCAATCCCGATATCCGGATGCGTGATTTCGAACGCGTCCGTCAGTTCTTCCCGCAGGCCGGATTCATCCGTCATGCCGCCATATGGAAGACCGACGCGCAATGTTCTTCGCTGGTCCGAAAGTTCGGGATCCGGCGCCGAATGGCAAGCGGTCAGCGCCGCAACAAACAACAACGCCAACATCCAAACCCGATGCGGTCGACTGTTCAAGCTTTTCATGGTTTCACCGCAAGATACGATGCGATCCGATTGTCCGGACCTATATCCCGGGTGTTGAACCTCCTTTGAACTACATCTTGTAGGTTAATTTAAACCTACAATGTGTAGAATGGAATTGTCAAGAAGGAATAATGAAAAATTCCAATTGGCCGCGGAAATTCGGATTTTTGTGACGGGCTTCACAATATCGGGCTGGCGGCGGCGGTACAATTTTTTCAGAAGCTTGAGGATTGAAGGGAGCGGAAGACGGATGAAGAAGGAAATTGCGGCGCTCAAGGACGGGGACTGGTCGCTCAATCTGGAAGACGCCCATTACGAGACGCATCCCGAGGAAGTGCTGGCGGAAAGTGTGGAAGCGATCCGGCGGACGAAGGCGGGCCGCCATGTCAATCTGGTCACGCCCGGAAGGCTGGGCGATCCGAGGGAGTGGCTGATTCCCCAACTGATCGCCCTGGTGAAGTACGCGGATCTTGCGGTTCGGGAAATCCGGTACATCGACGAGTGCGGTTGCGGCGGTCATGTCACGCGGGTGTTTCGGTGAAGCGGCGGCTGTTTATCCCGTTCAGAAAAAACCAAGCTGCTCCTTCGCCTCCTGCGATATCATCTCCGGCGACCAGCGCGGCTCCCAAACGACGTCGACCTCGATTTTCCGGCCGGCCGCGTGATGCGTCAGCGCCCGCCTGACCCCGCCGGCGATCGAACTCAAGCAACTAAAAGAGGCCCTCGAACAAACGTTGCAGCAACAGCAGCAAAGAATTGCCGAGCTCGAAGAGGAGCTCAAAAAGCTTGAGCAACAGCAACCCGGACAACAATAATCGCCCCGATCGGGGCGTTGTCTTATATCCTTAGCGCCGGGGGTTTTGATGATGGCTTTCGGAGGTGCGCGATTCGGAAATAAGGTGTATTTTCGATTCGAACAATCTTAGTTTATTTAATAGACAAACAAAGTTGGGAGAGTTATAATAGTTATCGAAGCGTTTACATACGCATATGATTTGCAACGATTACCCATTCGAGGAGGCGTCAGTCGGCAATGGCTTATTTCGAGAACGTCGGCAAGATCCAGTTCGAGGGCAAAGGCTCGGACAACCCGTTCGCGTACAAGCACTACAACCCGCAGGAGAAAGTGCTCGGCAAGACGATGGAGGAGCATCTCCGCTTCGCCGTCGCGTACTGGCACACGTTCACGGGCGCGGGCGCGGATCCGTTCGGCGTCGGCACGGCGATCCGGAGCTGGGACAAGTATTCCGGCCTGGATCGGGCGAAAGCGCGCGTCGAAGCGAATTTCGAATTTCTGGAGAAAACGGGCATCAACTACTACTGCTTCCATGACGTCGACATCGCGCCGGAAGGCGACACGCTGCAGGAGACGTACAAGAATCTCGACACGATCGTCGCGATGCTGAAGGAATTCCAGCAGTCGACGGGCAAGAAGCTGCTCTGGAACACGGCGAACATGTTCACGCATCCGCGCTTTGTGTTCGGCGCGGCGACGACGTGCAACGCCGATGTTTACGCGCATGCGGCCGCGCAAGTGAAGAAGATGCTGGAGGTCGGCAAGGAGCTCGGGGCCGAGAACTACGTGTTCTGGGGCGGCCGCGAAGGCTACGAGACGCTGCTGAACACCGACATGGCGTTCGAGCTGGACAATCTGGCGCGCTTCTACCATATGGCTGTCGATTATGCGAAGGAGATCGGCTTCAACGCGCAGTTCCTGATCGAGCCGAAACCGAAGGAGCCGACGAAGCACCAGTACGACTTCGACGCGGCAACGACGATCGCGTTCCTGCAAAAATACGGCCTGAAAGACCACTTCAAACTGAACCTCGAAGCGAACCACGCGACGCTCGCCGGCCATACGTTCGAGCATGAGCTCCGCGTCGCGGCGATCAACGGTATGCTCGGTTCGATCGACGCGAACCAGGGCGACCTCTTGCTCGGTTGGGACACCGACGAATTCCCGACCGATCTGTACAGCGTGACGCTGACGATGTACGAAATTCTGAAAGCGGGCGGCTTCAAGACCGGCGGCATCAACTTCGACGCGAAAGTGCGCCGCGGTTCGTTCGAGCCGGAGGACCTGTTCCTCGGCCATATCGCGGGCGTCGACACGTTCGCATGGGGCCTGAAGGCGGCGGCCAGGATCGTCGAAGAGCGCGTCCTCGACGGCATCATCGAAGAACGTTACGCTTCGTTCCGCGAAGGCATCGGCAAGGAGATTGTCGAAGGCAAGGCGACGCTGAAGAGCCTCGAAGCCTACGCGCTCCAGAACAAGCCGATCGTGAACCGCTCGGGCCGTCAGGAACGGATCAAGCTGGTCCTGAACGAAATCATTTACAGCGTATAATGGACTTGTCGGGCTATCGGACGCAGCCGGCCGCATTCGGCCGGCTGTTCGTCCCTGTGCGGGTTGAATTCGGAAATCACGGGAGCGTCAGCGGTCAGGCTCCCGGCGGGGAGGAAAGGACGAATGAGCTGCGTAATCGGGATCGATCTCGGCACAAGCGCGGTGAAAGCGCTTTTGGTTGATCGGGAAGGCAAGGTGCGGGCGGAAGCGTCGAAAAACTATCCGCTGTTCCATGAACACTCCGGCTGGAGCGAACAGCGGCCGGAAGATTGGGTCGAAGGGACGGTCGGCGCGCTGCGGGAGCTGCTGTCGACATCCGGCGTCCGTCCGGAGGAAGTCGAGGGGCTAAGCTTCTCCGGCCAGATGCACGGCCTGGTGCTGCTCGACGAAGCGAATCGCCCGGTCCGGAACGCGATTCTGTGGAACGATACGCGGACGACGGCCGAATGCCGCGAAATCGAGCGGGCGCTGGGTCCCAATCTGCTCGGCATCGCGCGCAATCCGGCGCTTGAAGGGTTCACGCTGCCGAAAATTTTGTGGGTGAAGCGCCATGAGCCGGACGTGTTCGCGAAAGCAAGACGGTTTCTGCTGCCGAAAGATTATGTGCGCTACCGGTTGACGGGCGAAGTCCATATGGACTACTCCGACGCGGCCGGCACGCTGCTGCTCGATGTGGCGAACAAACGGTGGAGCGCGGAAATCCTCTCGGCATTCGATCTGCCGGAATCGTTCTGCCCGCCGCTCGCCGAGTCCCACGATCATGTCGGCGGGCTGCTGCCGGAAATTGCGGCGCAGACGGGACTTGCAGCCGGCACGAAAGTGTTCGCCGGCGGCGCGGACAACGCCTGCGGCGCGATCGGCGCAGGCATCCTGTCGCCGGGTCTTACGATGTGCAGCATCGGCACGTCCGGCGTCATTCTGACCTATGAGCAGAACAAGGACACCGACTATGCCGGCAAGGTGCATTTCTTCAACCACGGCAAAGCGGACAGCTTCTACGCGATGGGCGTGACCCTGGCGGCCGGCTACTCGCTGAGCTGGTTCAAGCAGACGTTTGCGCCGAACGAATCGTTCTCAGAATTCTTGAGCGGCGTCGGCAACATCAAACCGGGTTCGGGCGGCCTGCTGTTCACGCCGTATCTCGTTGGCGAGCGGACGCCGCACGCGGACGCCGTCATCCGGGCGAGCTTCATCGGGGCGGACGGTTCGCATACGCGGGATCATTTTGCCCGGGCGGTCATGGAAGGCATCACGTTCTCGCTGAACGAGTCGATCGCGATCTTCCGCGAGGCGGGCAAGCCGGCCGGCCGCGTCATCTCGATCGGCGGCGGCGCGCAGAACCCGGTATGGCTGCAGATGCAGGCGGACATCTTCGGCGCGACGGTCGTCGCGCTGGAGAACGAGCAGGGTCCCGGACTCGGCGCGGCGATGCTGGCGGCATACGGCTGCGGCTGGTTCGACAGCCTGGACGCTTGCGCGGCCAGGTTCGTGAAGCACGCTTCGTCGTATGAACCGAATCCGGAAGCGGTCGAGACTTATCGCGGGTTGTTCGACGTCTACCGGGAAGTGTACAATCATACGCGGGGATTGAATCAGGCGCTGGCCGCTTACCGGGGGTAACCGGCCGGCCCCGGGAGAGGAGAAGATGGATATGGGCGGTAATTCGGCCGTCGAAGGCGTCTATCAGGGAGAGCGCGCGGTCTGGCTGCGCGCCGGCCAGTACGAGGCGGCGCTGTTGCCGGAAATCGGCGGCAACCTGATCGCGTTCCGCGATGTGGAGCGCGGACACCGCTACCTGCGCGAACCGCTGCCGGAGGAGATGGAGGCGTTCAAGGCAAATCCGGCGATACACGGCATTCCGGTGCTGTTCCCGCCGAACCGGTACGAGGACGGCAAGCTCAGATGGCGCGGCAACGTCTATCAGTTGCCGGTGAACGAAGCGTCGACGAACAACCATCTGCACGGCTATGCGCACAGTTCGGCGTGGGAGCTCGTCCGGTACGGCGCGGACAACGGGGAATCGTTCGCGGAAGTGAAGCTGACCGTGGACAAGGGGCAGAAACTGTACGACTATCTGCCGTTCAGGTTCACGATCCGGCTGCGCTATGCGTTGAGCGCCCTCGGGCTCTCGCAACAGGTGACGCTGGTGAACGAGGGCGAAGACGACATGCCGGTGCTGCTCGCTTTCCATACGGCGATCAACGCGCCGTTCGTACCGGACAGCACCGCGCGCGACTGCAAATTGAAGCTGACGATCGGAAGCCGCTGGGAGCTCAGCGAACGGATGCTGCCGACCGGGCGGCACCAGCCGCTCTCGCCGGAGGAAGAAGCGATGAAGGCGGACGGCGTCTATCCGTTCTTCGCGGCAATGGACAACCACTATACGGCGGCGCCGCAGAACGGCCGCAACCGGATGGAGCTGACCGACACGCGGGTCGGCGCGACGCTGGTCTACGATGTCGGCACGTCCTGGAAACAGTGGATGATCTGGAACAACGGCGCCCAAGAAGGGTTTTTCTGTCCGGAGCCGCAGGTCAACCTCGTGAACGCGCCGAACACCGATCTTCCGGCCGAAGAGATCGGCCTGTTCAGCCTCGCGCCGGGCGAGATCTGGGAGGAGACGTCGCGGCTTTACGTTGTGGAGAAGGCCTGATGCGGAAGGCGCGCTTGCGCGTCCGGGCGATCCTGTTCGACATGGACAATACGCTGCTCGCGTCCCGGATCGACTATGCCGCGATGCGCGGCGAAGTCGGCGCCTGGCTCGTTCGCGAAGGATACCTTGCGGAGGACGAGACGGCGGAAGGCACGACGGGCTCGCTCATCCAGGCGGCGATGGAGCGCGGGCTCGCCGGCGGCGCGCTGGACCGGGTCTGGGCGATCTGCGCGCGGCACGAAGCGGAGGGCATGCGCGGCGCCGAACCGGAGCCGGGCGCGCCGGAGATGCTGGAGCGGCTTCGCGGACGCGGTCTGTTGCTCGCCGTACTGACGAACAATGCCGAAGCCGCCGCCGAACGGGCGCTCCGCGACACCGGCATCCGGCATTATTTCGACGCCGTGTTCGGCCGCGAATCGGTGCCGCAGCTGAAACCGTCGCCTGCCGGCGTCCGCGCCGTTCTCGCGCGCTACCCGCACGTGCCGCCTTCGCGGTGGCTGGCGGTGGGGGACTCGTGGATTGACGGCGCCGCGGCAGCCGGCGCGGGAATCGCGTTCGCCGCATACCGAGCGAGACACGATCTGACGGCGCGTGGCATCGAGCCTGTGGTCAGGGTCGAAAGGCTCGACGAACTGGTGGATTTGGCGGATGGGACGGAATAGCAGGGCTGGTTGACGGGTCTGTAGCGTGTAAAGCACGTTACAGCGGTTCATGAGGCCGCGTTGACGGGACTGTAGCGTGTACAAACAATAATGGTCGGTCAGGGATAAACAAACCTGTCCGACCATTTTCATGTTATGTATATGATTCAACAGCCTTTTCCTGTTCGAAACAGTTTATGGATACTTCCTCCAGTGGGCAAGGCGATCTTTCAACACTTTTTTCATTCTGGACGAGACGGTGGAAAAATTGCTTGATTTCGTAATGTTGTCGCTAAAAAAAACGAGTAACCGCTCTTCGTCGAAATGCCTGATTTTCCCGATGTTGCTCAGATTCGTACGATCCAGGCGGAGAAAGCCCAGATCTTCGAGATGTTTCTCCAGGACGGACAGTTTGGGAATGACAGGGTAAAATACCCCATCCTTGGTGTGGAACACGACATAGCCAGACGAATGCGTTTCAATATAGTCGACATCCTTCATGTCGAGCTCGACCACTTCAGAGAAATTGCCGGGGTCTCTGGTAACGGGGAAACGCATGTCCACTCAACTCCATAACCGGCGACCAAGGGCTGTCCCCGATGATCAGATTCGCAGACAGCCCTTGGCACTTGGCGGTTACTTTTTCAGTTCTTCAGGAATTTCGGGACGGTACAGATGGGGAGATGCCGTCTTGACAAACATGCCCGCGATGCCGTTCAGCACGCCGGAAAGCAGTTTGGCCGTAAGTTTCTTCATGTCGGATTCACCTCCTTGTTATGGAATAACAGAGTAATCCCTTGAACGGTCAGCACGATGGCCGCCGTTCCCGAAAGGAGAAGGAAGTTGCTGCAGACGATCAGTACGGACGCGAGTTTCAGCAACGGGTAATATTTTTCCGGTATCGTGTTGTAGCCTTTCAGGTTGGAAGGCGCGAGCAACAGGAACAAAATCAGCGAACCCGTCGTCAAGACCAATGTCCATTGTTCAGACAGCCCCAAATGAGGCGGAAGGGCGATGATGGCGAAGGTCACCAGCATGCAGGGAATCGGTGACTCGAAATGATAGCCGCCCGAGATGATTCTCAAAGGTATGAGGAAGCCCATCGCCGCCAACGTTTCGAACCACTTGCCCGATATTGCGCCGAATGCGAGGGAAGCAGCAATCGGAATTGTGAAATTGATGACGATAATCAGCGCGAATTTCATAACGGGCACGCTGACGGTCTGATCCGGATTGGCCTGCTTGATTTTGACGGCCAATTTCTCTGCGAGCGCCTCAACCATATTCACTGAAACTCCCTTTTAATGACCAGATATTGGAGGAATTCAAATACCGCCATTCCGGCAATCAAACCAATCAAAGGCGTAATTTCGGAAAAGAACAGGTAATGGTACGTGGAGAGCGCGAGATACCCCAAAACGCTGATCGCCAACAGATAGACATTCAGTTTGGTCCAATGCATCTTGACGCGATCCGTGTCGGGAACAAAGGTGAATCCCCAGTTTGTCCGAATCAGGTACCAAGCAAAGAGAAAGATGATGAAAATTGTGATCGACTGTACGATATACGCTGCCGGATCATTCGGCTTGACCTTGATCCCGGTCAATTCAACGAAGAAGATGATGACGGCCTGGAGCAATGTGTAAAGGACATAGCCATTAACATTCATCAACCATGCGTAGAAAACCGGAATCCGGAAGTATTGCCAAAAAAACAGAAATACAATCGGCATCTGAACCAGCGGCGCACAAAAATTCAGATCGAATTCCACAAAGATCAAATAGGACAGGAAAGAAAGCACCGCAGAAGTCAACAAAATCCTGCCCCGATAACCAGGCAACTGAAACTTGAATACCGCAAACGTGAGGACGATCATGGCCAGCCATTCAAGTGCTGAGAAGAACAGAAAGGTTAAGACTTCCCGGACGTCCATTTTGACGCACCTTGCTTCCCTGGATGAACAGTTGTGACATCATCAGCCTGTGGATAACATATTTCGCCAGCTTCCCCGACAAATCCTTCTTATTTCCAACATTTTATAACGAAAATTTTAGCAGCAGTCCCAAGACTGACCGTTTTCTGTTTATGTGACACTTAAGGAGCTTAAGCGCGAAGAGCCCGGAGCTGACCTGAGACGCCGATGGCGGAACCCGTCATCGGTTTTTTTGCTTCCACGGTCAGTTTTAACACCCATTTTACAAAGTCGGCGTTCCGGGTTAACACTTGCCCGGTAGCATGGACGGTGAAAGCCATCATACAGACAATGTGCGAGGAGTGGTCCGAGAATGTCGAAGATGCGCAAAGGGTTCCTGCCGCTGCTCATTGCGGCCGTGATGGTGTTCGCGGCGGCATGCGGAAGCGGGAGCAACGAGAGCAACGGCGGCAACGGGGGTACAATGAGCGGTGCGGGAGGTTCGGCAAGAGCGAACCCGTCGTCCGACGCGCCGGCGGATGAAACGAATGGCGGCCAAAACAGCAGCGGGGCAGACGCGAAAACGCAGAAACTGTCCGGTTCGATCGAAATCGACGGTTCCAGCACGGTCTATCCCTTGACGGAAGCCGCGGCCGAAGAATACGCCAAGGAGCAGCCGGATGTCCGCGTGACGGTCGGCGTATCCGGCACCGGCGGCGGATTCGGGCGGTTCTGCGCCGGCGAGATTCCGATTGCCGACGCGTCCCGGCCGATCAAGGACACGGAAGCGCAGAAATGCGCCGAAGCCGGCATCGCGTACACGGAACTGAGCGTGGCCTATGACGGCCTGTCGGTGGTCGTCAGCAAGGACAACGATTGGGTCGACCACCTGACCATCGAAGAGCTGAACAACATCTTCGTCCAGGGCAGCGCGGTGAAGACGTGGGCGGACGTCCGCGAAGGCTGGCCCGCGGAGGAGATCAAGATGTTCTCGCCCGGCGCCGACTCCGGCACCTACGACTATTTCAATGAAGCCATTCTGGAAAAAGCGGGCATCCGCAGCGACGGCCAGATCAGCTTCAGCGAAGACGACAACACGCTGGTGCAAGGCGTCGCCGGCAACAAAGGCGGCATCGGCTACTTCGGCTACGCCTACTATGAGGAGAACGCCGACAAGCTGAAAGTCGTGCCGATCGACGGCGGAAGCGGTCCGGTTGCGCCGACGCCCGACACGATCAAGGACGGCTCCTATTCGCCGCTGTCCCGCCCGCTGTTCATCTATGTCAACAACAAGGCGCTGGCGGAACGGCCGGAAGTGAAAGATTTCGTCCGCTTCTACATCGGGAACATCGGCGGCATGGCGAAGGATGTCGGCTACGTTCCGCTGCCGGACGAGAAGTACGCGGAAGAAGCGGCCAAGATCGAAGCCTGACGGAATCCATCGGCCTGCCGAATGCCGGGAGAATCATGTGATGTCGCTTCACGGCATCACATTTTTCCCGGCTCGATTGTTAACGCATCGTGAAGACGGGGAGGGGTTGCCGCATGAACGGCGAGCGGTTTGAGACCGGCGGGGCCGTCGAACCGATCAGGCAGACGCCGGAGCGTGTCCGTGCCGCGGGTGCTTTTTCATTCAAAAACGAACGCAAATCCGTCATGAACCGGCTGATGCCCGTGCTGCTCGCATTGTGCGCTTCGGTCTCGATCATCACGACCGTCGGCATCGTCTATACGCTGGTGTCGGAGACGGTTCTGTTTTTCCGTGAAGTGAGGGTCGCGGAATTTTTGTCCGGCACGCGGTGGTCGCCGCTCTTCGAGCCGAAGTCATTCGGCGTTCTGCCGCTGCTCGCCGGCACGCTGCTCATCACGGTCATCGCCTGCCTCGTCGCGATGCCGATCGGGCTCGCCGGCGCGGTGTACCTCAGCGAATACGCGCCGCGCAAAGCGCGCGGCGTCATCAAGCCGGTGCTGGAAGTGCTCGCGGGCGTGCCGACGATCGTCTACGGTTATTTCGCCCTCAGCTTCATGACGCCGATCGTGCGGACGATGTTTCCGGAGACCGGGATCTTCAACGCCCTGAGCGCCGGCATCGTCGTCGGCATCATGATCATCCCGATGGTGACGTCGCTCAGCGAAGACGCGATGAGCGCCGTGCCGAGGAACTTGCGCGACGGCGCCTACGCGCTCGGCGCCACGAAGTTCGAGTCGGCGCTCAAGATCGTGCTGCCCGCGGCGCTGTCGGGCATCGTCGCCTCGTTCGTGCTTGCGTTCTCCCGGGCGGTCGGCGAGACGATGATCGTGACGGTGGCGGCGGGCGCGACGCCGAATCTGACGGCAAATCCGCTCGAAAGCATCCAGACGATGACGGCCTATATCGTGCAGGTCAGCCTGGGCGACACGCAGCGCGGGACGATCGAGTACGGGAGCATTTTCGCCGTCGGGACGGCGCTGTTCGTCATCACATTCCTCCTGAATAGTATTGCGCAGTATGTCGCCAGGAAATTCCGGGAGGAGTATTGAGCATGAACCTGCTGCATGGCGAAAGCCGCCATCAGATCGCCCGCCGCCGGAAAATCGATTTCGCGCTCCATCTGCTGTTCGCGGCGGCGACGTCCGTCGGCGTCATCGCCCTGTGCGCGCTGCTGATCGACATCATGATCGACGGGATCGGCAGGCTCAGGCCCGAGCTGTTCGAACATTTCCCGTCCCGCCAGGCCGACCGCGCCGGCATGAAGTCCGCCATCGTCGGCTCGTTGTACATGCTGTGCATCATGCTGCCGATCAGCTTCGTCCTCGGCGTCGGCGCCGCCATCTGGCTGGAAGAATACGCGGGCCGGAACCGATTCACCCGGCTGATCCGGCTCAACATCAGCACGCTGGCCGGCGTTCCGTCGATCGTCTACGGCATCCTCGGCCTGACGCTGTTCGTCCGCCTGCTCATGCTGCAGCGGAGCCTGCTCGCCGGCGCGCTCACGATGACGATCCTCGTGCTGCCGATCATCATCGTCTCCGCGCAGGAAGCGCTCCGCGCCGTGCCGAAGTCGCGCCGCGACGCCTCCTATGCGCTCGGCGCGAACCGGTGGCAGACGGTGTCGCGCGCGGTGCTGCCGTCGGCGATGCCCGGCATTCTGACGGGCGTCATCCTCGCGATGTCGCGCGCGATCGGCGAGACCGCGCCGCTCATCATGATCGGGGCGCTCACGTACGTGGCGTTTCTGCCGAAGAACGCGCTCGACCCGTTCACCGTCATGCCGATCCAGATCTACAACTGGCTGGCGAGGCCGCAGCCCGAATTTCATGAGCTGGCCGCCGCCGGCATCATCGTGCTGCTCGCCATGCTGCTGCTCATGAATTTCGCGGCGATTCTGCTGCGGAACAAGTTCTCGAAGAGATCCTGACATCCGGAGGATAGGCCCATGTCCATATCCATGCAAACGCCCGAAATCGCCCCCGCGCAAGCCCGGAAGGCGCGGACGCTGATCGAGATCGACCGGCTCAACCTGTACTACGGCGATTTCCACGCGCTGAAGAATGTGTCGCTTGACATCCCGGAAAGGGCGGTCACCGCCTTCATCGGTCCGTCCGGCTGCGGCAAGTCGACGCTGCTCCGCTCGCTCAACCGGATGAACGACCTCATTCCGGGCACGCGGATCGAAGGGCGGATCGCGATCGCCGGGACGGACATCCATTCGCCGGATGTCGATGTGGAAACGCTGCGCAAGAAGGTCGGGATGGTGTTCCAGCAGCCGAATCCTTTTCCGAAATCGGTCTACGACAACGTCGCCTACGGCCCGCGGCTGCACGGCATCCGGAAGAAGAGCCGGCTGGACGAGATCGTCGAGTCGAGCCTGAGAGCCGCCGCGCTGTGGGACGAAGTGAAGGATCATCTGAAACGGTCGGCGCTCAGCCTCTCGGGCGGCCAGCAGCAACGGCTCTGCATCGCCCGGGCGCTCGCGGTCGAGCCGGACATTCTGCTCATGGATGAAGCGACGTCCGCGCTGGACCCGATCTCGACGCTGAAGATCGAGGAGCTGGTGCAGCAGCTCAAAGCGCGCTACACGATCGTGATGGTGACGCACAACATGCACCAGGCGGCGCGCGTCTCGAATCAGACCGTTTTCTTCCTGAACGGCGAAGTGATCGAAAGCGCGGAGACGGAGAAGCTGTTCGCGGGTCCTTCCGACAGCCGGACGGAAGACTATATCAGCGGCCGGTTCGGCTGACGGACCGGCGCGTGGAGAGGAGCCGGAGGACAAGATGATCAGGCGGGTGGAATTCGACGAAGGGTTGAACGAACTGAGACAATTGCTGCTCGAAATGGGCGAGCGTGTCGAGAAGGCGATCGAAGCGTCGATGCGGGCGCTGCAGGCGATCGACGGGGACGGCGCCCGCAAGGTGATCGCGGACGATCCCGAACTCAACCGGCTGGAGGAGCGGATCGTCGAGCTCGGCACGCGGCTGATCGCGACGCAGCAGCCGGTCGCCAAGGATCTGCGGCGCATTCTCGTCGCTTTCCGCATCTCGAACGATCTGGAGCGGATGGGGGACCTCGCGGTCGACATCGCCAAGACCGTGCTGCGCCTGGAAGGCCGGGAGCTGTTCAAACCGCTGGTCGACCTGCCGCGGATGGCGGAGATCGTGCAGACGATGACCCGCGAATCGATCCGGTCGTTCCTGCACGAGAATGTCGACCTCGCGTACAAAATGGCCCGCGACGACGACGCGGTCGACGCCATCTACAGCAGCGTGCTGCAAGAATTGTTCGCCCTGCGGCCGGCCGGCGCGCGAGATTCGTCGCAGGCGATGCTGCTCAGCTTCGTCGGCCGCTATCTGGAGCGGATCGCCGACCATGCGACGAACATCGGCGAGTCGGTCGTCTATCTGGTGACGAACAGGCGGCCGGATCTGAACCTGTAGCAGGACGCCGCGGTTTGCCTTCCGGGTTATTTGCGCGGCAAATAAACGATACAGGAACGAAATATTGGATGAACGTCCGGCTTCCGTGTGATAATGGACTCACCAATGTTTCGGAGGGGATGGGCCGTGACCGCACAGCATTGGCAATCCGAACGCTACGACGACAAGCTGGATTTCGTCTCCGAACTGGGCAGGGGCGTGGTCGATCTTCTGGCGTCGAAACGCGGAGAGACCATTTTGGACCTCGGCTGCGGCACGGGGGATCTGGCGCATGAGATCAAGCAACGGGGAGCCGACGTCATCGGTCTGGACCTCTCCGCCTAAATGATGGATGCCGCAAGAAAAAAGTACCCCGGGATCGACTTCCGTACGGGTGACGCCGAACATTTTTCGCCGGAGCAGCAAGTGGATGCGGTGTTCTCGAACGCCGCCCTGCATGGGGTGAAGCGTCCCGATCGGGTCATCCGGTGCGTGTGGGATGCGCTGAAGCCGGGCGACAGATTCGTGGCCGAGTTCGGCGGAAAAGGGAATGTCGGGACAGTGGTCCGGGCGATCGTCCTGGTGCTCGGACGGGATTACGGCATGGATGTCGCGGAGCGGAACCCCTGGTATTTCCCGAGCATCGGCGAGTACAGCGCGCTGCTGGAGCGGCAAGGGTTCCGGGTGGGTGTATGCCGCCCATTTCGACCGCCCCACTCGGATGAAGGATGGCGACAACGGGCTGCGGCTTTGGATCGAAGGGTTCGCGGATTTCTTTTTCGAGGGGCTTGCGGATCGGGAAAAAGAAGACGCGCTGGCCAAAATCGAATCCGGGACGCGCGACGAACTGTTCCGGGACGGGGCCTGGCACAACGACTACAAGCGGCTCCGGATCATGGCGATCAGGCCGCGCATCGAATAGACTTTTGCGACGCCGCTTTCCGACGGGAGAGCGGCGATTTTGCATTTCGCGGGCGCCATCCCGCGCGAATGTGATATAGTAGTCGATAGACGGTAAAAGAGAGGTGCCGCCCATGGACAAATGGATCCTGATTGACGGCAGCAGCATCGCGTTCCGCGCGTTTTTCGCCATGCCGACGCTGACGAATGCGGCCGGCATGCATACGAACGCCGTATACGGGTTCGCGACGATGCTGCTCAAGCTGATCGAAGAAGAGAAGCCGACGCACATGCTGGTCGCGTTCGACGCGGGCAGGGTGACATTCCGCCACGAGGGATACGAGGATTACAAGGGCGGCCGCGAGAAGACGCCGCCGGAGCTGAGCGAGCAATTCCCGCTCATCAAGGAGTTGCTGGAAGCGTTCGGCATCGCGCATTATGAACTGGAAAGCTACGAGGCCGACGATATTATCGGCACGCTGTCGCGGATCGCCGAGGAAGCCGGCAAGGAGACGCTGATCGTCACCGGCGACAAGGACATGCTGCAGCTCGTCTCCGACCGCGTGACGGTGGCGATCACCCGCAAGGGCATCAGCGAAGTGGACCGTTTCACGCCTGAGGCGATCAGAGAAAAATACGGGCTTGAACCGCTGCAGATCATCGATCTCAAGGGGCTGATGGGCGACGCTTCGGACAACATTCCCGGCATTCCGGGCGTCGGCGAGAAGACGGCGCTGAAGCTGCTGCACGAGTACGGTTCGGTCGAAAATGTGCTCGCGAACGCCGCCGGGCTCAAGGGCAAGATGCGCGAGAAAGTCGAGCAGCACCGGGAAGACGCGCTGATGAGCAAGCGGCTCGCGACGATCTGCCGCGAGGTGCCGCTTGACCGGGGCGAGGCGGAGATCGCGTACAAGGGTTACGACCGGCCGACGCTGGCCGCCGCGCTGCGCAAGCTCGGATTCCGCTCGCTGATCGAGCGGCTCGGCCTTCATGGCGCCGAAGCCGGCGCCGGAGCCGGAGCGGAATCGGCCGGCGGAGCCGCCGGGGAGGGGCGGTCGGAGGCGGCGGAGCTGCGCATCGTGCGGCACACGCCGGAGACGGCCGCGGAGCTTGCGGCCGACAAGCTGGCCGGCGCCGAAGCGGTGCTGATCGAATCCGCCGGCGAGAATCCGCATCAGGCCGCGCTGATCGGGCTTGCGGTCGCGGTCGGCGACACCGTGCACGTCCTGACGGGCGATGTGCTGAAATCCGAAGGCGCGGCGGCCGTGCGGGGCTGGCTGGCCGATCCGGAGCGGCCGAAGACCGGCTACGATCTGCACAAGGCCGCGCTCGTCCTTGGCTGGGAGGGCATGGAGCTGAACGGATTCGGGTTCGACGTGCAGCTCGCCGCCTATCTGCTCGACCCGACCGGCGGCGACGACGACGTGAACAGCCTCGCGGCCAAGTACAATCAGCCGCCGGTGAAGCCGGATGACGAAGTGTACGGCAAAGGCGCGAAGTTCGCGGTGCCGGACGGGGAGACGCTGGCCGGGCATCTGGCGCGCAAGGCGGACGCGATCCGGCGCATCGCGCCGCTGCAGCAACAGGAGCTGGAGCGGCTCGGCATGCACCGGCTGTATTACGAGCTGGAGCAGCCGCTCTCCCGCGTGCTGTGCGGGATGGAGCGGCAGGGCATCGCCGTCGACGCGGACGAGCTCGAGACGATCGGCCGCGAGCTCGACCGCCAGATCGCCGATCTGATCGCATCGATCTACCGGCTCGCCGGCACCGAGTTCAATCTGAATTCGCCGAAGCAGCTCGGCGAAATTCTGTTCGAGAAGCTCGGCCTTCCCGTCCGGAAGAAGACGAAGACCGGCTACTCGACGGACGCCGAAGTGCTGGAATCGCTCGAGCCGTATCACGAGATCATCGGCCTCATCCTCCATTACCGGCAGCTCTCGAAACTGCAGTCGACATACATCGAGGGGCTGCTGAAGGAAATCCGGCAGGAGACGGGCAAAGTCCACACCTACTACCGGCAGACGATCGCCGCGACCGGACGGCTCTCCAGCCAGTTCCCGAACCTGCAGAACATTCCGATCCGGATCGAGGAAGGCCGGCGCATCCGCAAGGCTTTTGTCCCGTCCGAACCGGGCTGGTACATTCTGGCCGCCGACTACTCGCAGATCGAGCTGCGCGTACTTGCCCATATCTCCGGCGACGAGCGGCTGAAGGAAGCGTTCCTGTCCGGCATGGACATCCATACGAAGACGGCGATGGACGTGTTCGGCGTCACGGCGGATGAAGTCGACGCGAACATGCGCCGGCAGGCGAAGGCCGTCAATTTCGGCATCGTCTACGGCATCAGCGATTTCGGGCTGGCGACGAACCTGAAAATTACGCGGAAGGAAGCGGCATCGTTCATCGAGCAATATTTCGCGGTGTTCAAGGGCGTGCGCAAGTATATGGACGACATCGTCGCGAAGGCGCGCCAGGACGGCTGCGTGACGACGCTGCTCGAGCGCCGGCGCTATCTGCCGGAGATCAACGCGTCGAACTTCAACCTCCGTTCCTTCGCGGAGCGGACGGCGATGAACACGCCGATCCAGGGCACGGCGGCGGACATCATCAAGCTCGCGATGGTGAAGATGGACACGGAGCTGAAGGAGCGCGGACTGCGCAGCCGGATGCTGCTGCAGGTGCACGACGAGCTCGTGTTCGAAGTGCCGGAAGACGAGCTCGAGACGATGAAGGAGCTCGTGCCGGCCGTGATGGAGACGGCCATCGAGCTGGATGTCCCCCTCAAAGCGGACGTCAGTTATGGAAAAAATTGGTACGAAGCCAAATGAGCCGGCCGTACGTTCTTCGTTCGGAGAGGTGGAAAACAAATGCCGGAACTGCCTGAAGTCGAGACCGTGGCGCGCACGCTGAACGCGCTGGTCGCCGGCAAGACGATCCGCGCCGTCACGGTGCGGCTCCCCCGCATCATCCAGCGGCCGCGGGAGCCGGAGGCGTTCGCCGCGGCGCTCGAAGGACGCTCGATCCGGAGCATCGGCCGGCGCGGCAAATTTTTGAGGTTCGAGCTGGACGGCCTGGTGCTCGTCTCGCATCTGCGCATGGAGGGGCGGTACAGCGTCTGCCCGGCGGACGAGCCGGTCGGGAAGCATACCCATGTGCTGTTCCATCTGACGGACGGCACGGATTTGCGCTACAAGGACGTCCGCCAGTTCGGCACGATGCACCTGTTCCGGCCGGGCGAGGAATTCGCGCATCCGCCGCTGAGCAAGCTGGGGATGGAGCCGCTTGACGACGCCTTCACCGCGGAGGCGCTGCGCCGTCTGCTCGGCGGCCGCAGGGCGCCGATCAAGCCGCTGCTGTTGAATCAGGCCTATGTCACGGGATTGGGCAATATTTATGCCGACGAATCGCTGCACAAGGCCGGCATCCATCCGGAGCGGCCGGCGTCGTCGTTGCGCGCCGCCGAGTGGACGCGGCTGCACGAAGCGATCCGCGGGACGCTGCGCGAGGCGGTGGAAGCGGGCGGCTCGTCGGTGAGATCCTATGTGAACGGACAGGGCGAGATGGGGATGTTCCAGTTCCGCCTGTATGTGTACGGCCGGGAAGACGAGCCGTGCCGGACGTGCGGCGCGGCGATCGTGAAGACGGTGCTCGGCGGGCGCGGAACCCATGTCTGCCCGGTCTGCCAGCCGTACCGGAAAGCCCGGGGCCGCAGACCGGCCGGCAAGGCGCCCGCCGCCATTCCGCGGCGGATGGCCGGGGACGCGGCCGCAGCGG